>VOFK01000230.1_pt1 | contig 112000 bp, 120 predicted proteins | sample 5384121 | NCBI WGS metagenome assembly VOFK01 (sample SAMN12384730, study PRJNA508395) | human gut metagenome | isolation source: healthy gut J | host: Homo sapiens
TACATCCGCTTACGGACGTTATTCGCCGGCAGGCGGTTGCGGTACGGACGAGGTGCGGGTCGAGCTCGCCACCGTCGGGCGCGGCTTGCGGGGAGCGACGGCGACGGCGACGCTTTTTGACCCGGTCGGTCGAGCCCCTCGCCGCCGCGATCCTCACGCGGTTCGCACTCGTCGCGAGCGCCGCCGTGCGAAGCCTTGGCGGTAGCTCCTCCCGCCATCGCCGGGCGACGGCGCGTGACCTTGACTTCGCCATCCGAAACCTGATCGGCCACAGAAGGAACCGAGGGCTTCTGCTGCGTGCCCGAGGAATGGCGACGACGCGGACGTGACGCGCGCTCCTTCCTCGCCACGCGGCTTGCCATCCTTGTCGGCAGGCGCATCGGAACCCGAGCCGCCCTTGGGAGCGGCACCGGCCTCGCGAGCGGCTGCGGCGCGGAAGGCGTCCTCGCGCTCCTCGCTCGACAGGTGACGGCGACGACGGCGCGTGGGGTTCATGCCACCGCCGCGATTTTGCTGCTGGGGCTGCTGAGCCTCGCGCTCGCGGGAAGCGTTCTTGCCCGCGGCCTCGCCATTGTCGACGGACGCCGCGCGCTTGCGGCGGCGACGGCCATCGGCCGCCCCCTCGGCCTCGGGTGCCTCGGCCTTGCCGCGACCCTTACCGCGACCGCGACTCTCGCCCGGCTCTGAGCAGCGCGGGCATCGGATTCAGCATCGCGACGACGGCGCTTGGGCATCGATGTGCCGGCCAGACGATCGGCGCTCGACAGGCCATCGCCCACGTCGACGCCGTTTTCGCGATCGAGTTCCATGAGCGCCAGACGCATCTCCGGGCGACTCGATGCGCTCGAGCACGTCGCGCGTCACGCAGTCGGGGCGGCAGTTGCAGCCCTGCTCGGCGGCCTTCTTTTTGCAACCCTCCGAGCACGTCATATCGGCCAGGTTGACCTTAAAGACTTTGCCGTTCTCCAGGCGCAGCACCAGCTGCTCACGCGGCGTGTCATATTCCTGGATGCGCGCCTTGCCAAGCGGCGTATCGATAAGCGTCTTCTTTTTGGGCGCGCGGCTCTTAAAGTCCTTGTACGCCTCGAACTCATAGCGCAGGCAGCACATCAGGCGGCCGCAAACGCCGCTGATCTTGGACGAGTTGAGCGGCAGGTCCTGCTCTTTTGCCATGCGAATCGAGACGGGCTCAAACTGTCCGCCAAAGCGCGTGCAGCAGAGCTCCTGTCCGCACTGGGCATAGCCGCCCACCAGGCGGGTCTCGTCGCGCACGCCAATCTGGCGCATGTCGACGCGAATGTGCAGCGTCGAGGACAGGTCCTTGATGAGCTGACGAAAATCGACGCGTTCCTCGGCCGCAAAGTAGAACACGGCCTTCTCGCCGCCAAACAGGTACTCGACGCCGACCGGCTTCATCTCGAGGTCGAGCTCTTTGACCAGACGGCGGAAATCGACCATCGCCTCGTCGCCCTGGATGGCCAGATCGTCGGCAAGCTGCAGGTCGATGTCGCTCGCCACGCGCAGCACGGGCTTGAGCGGCTGACCGATTTCGTCGAGCGGCACCTCGAAGGGATCGGCCGTGACCAGGCCGATCTCGGTTCCGCGCTCGGTGGAGCAAATGGCATAATCGGCCTCGAGGATATCCAGATCCTGCGGGTCGAACCACAGGTCGCGCGAGGCGTAGGTAAACTTAACGGGTACGACTAACGGCATTTCAGTGCCTTCCTGATATCGAACAGCATGACCTCGATGGCCAGCTGGGGAGTAACGTTTCTGGCTATGTTGCGCTCAGCCGTGGCAACCGCCTCGAGCGCCTGGGTGGCACCCGCAACATTCGTCGCGGCGGCAAGCCGCCCGATCGTGTCGCGCACGTCTTCGTTCACGACGTCGGCCGCCTCGTCCTGAAGCGTCAGCAGCACGTCGCGCATGAGCGTCCGCGCGCTCGCCAGCGCTTCCATGATACCCGAACGCTCGCGCGCGTTGAGTTCGCGCTTGTTGCGGTCCTCAAGCTGCTTCAATGCTCCACGCGACAGGTAGTCGGCGTTTTGCTCGAGCACCTTTTCCTGTGTGGACTTGACCTCGGCAAGCGGCGCCTTAACGGCGACGATGAACGACTTGGCGCGGCTGAGCACATCAGCCTCGTCGGCAGCGATGAGCGAATCGATGGCGCGGACCATTTGGCGGCGAGCATCCTGGCGCTCGGCACTCTTAAGGAACTCGATGCCGCGTGTGGGGCTTCCCGCCACGGCGACCGCCATGCGGCAACGCGCGAGGTCCTGACCCGTCGCGCGACTCACGGCCTGCGCGGCCACGGTGGGCGACACCAACCGAAACGGCACGCACTGACAGCGGCTCACGATGGTGGGCAACATCACGTCTGCCGAGGTGCCCAACAAGATGAACATAACGCCCTCGGGCGGCTCCTCGAGTGTCTTGAGCAGCGCGTTGGCGGTGTTAGCGCGCAGTTGCTCGGCACGATCGATGATGTAGACCTTGGCCTTGGCACGGATGGGCGCCAGCGGCACGTCATCGAGCAGCTCGCGGGTCTGGGCAATGAGGTAGCCTGTGGCGCTCTCGGGCGTGTAATAGTGCACGTCAGGATGCGTATGCCGAGCAACGCGCACGCAGCTGTCGCACGCACCACAGCCATCCTGCTCGCACAGGAATGCCTGGGCGAGCGCCCATGCGGCATCGAGCTTGCCGGCACCGGGAGCGCCCAAAAACAGGTAGGCGTGCGATGCGCGGCCGCTGGCGACGGCGTTGGTCAAAAAATCGCGAACGCGCTCTTGGGTGTCGAGCTTGGCCAGCAGGCTTGCCTGAGCGGGGGCCATGTTACTCGGCCTCCTTGGCAAGCGCGGCGGCGACAGCATCTTGCGAAATGTCGAGACCGTACGCGCGAATCTGCTCGACCGTCTTCTCGAAGACTTCCTCGACGGTCGCAGTGGCGTCGATGAGCTTTACGCGGTTTGGCTCCTCGGCAGCAATGGCGCAAAATCCCTGGTAAACGCGCTCTTGGAAGGCTATGCCTTTTGCCTCCATGCGATCTGCCGCACCACGAGCTGCCATGCGCAGCGCCGCCTGCTCGGGCGTGATGTGGTAGACGAGCGTGAGCGCCGGATGCGTACCGGCAACAGCCAGGTTGTTGGCATCGCGTACCATCTGACGGTCGAGGCCATCGGCAAACGCCTGGTAGCAGGTCGTGGAGTCGTAGAAGCGATCGCACAGGACTACCTTGCCGGCCGCGAGGGCGGGAGCTATGACCTCGTGCACCAACTGGGCACGCGCCGCCTCGTAGAGCAGCAACTCGCAGGTGTCTCCCATCGCCGTATTGGCGGGGTCGAGCAGCAGAGCACGGATCTTTTCGCTAATGGCGGTACCGCCCGGCTCGCGCAGGCTCACAACCTGGTAGCCAGCGAGTTCGAGCGCGCGGGCAAGTAGGCGCGCCTGCGTGGACTTGCCGGCGCCGTCGACGCCCTCGAGCGTGATAAAGCTATGTTGAGCGGGCTCAAAAGCCATGGGCGCAGCCCCTTCCTATAAGGCGCGTAAATGCAGATATATCAACCAAGCCATGATACCCCAGGGGCAGGCGCGCCCCCAATGGCTAAAGGTGTCTTTCCAAAGTTGCGGTGAAATAGGGACTGATTGAAGCTCTGAGACCGCCAAACAGTCCCTATTTCACCGCAACTTATGATGGGGACTTTTGGACGCTGGGTATAATCGTCGTATTGATTTGAAATGTGGCGAAAGGAGTGGCAATGTCTCGGTATTGCGCCTCGTGCGGCAAACTTCTTGCAGATGATGCCAAGTTCTGCACCTCATGCGGTGCACCCGTTGAGCAGACAACCGCAAGCAATGGCCAACCCGCGTTTGAGCAGACCGGCTTCCTCGATACGCCGCAAGCTAAGCCGGACGACCCCCTCGCCTATCGCCCCGACCCCGCCGCCAGCCCCGCAGCGGTCGAAACGACGCAGCGCATACCCGTCGCGGGTACCTCAACCCAACAACAACCGGCATCTACGTACGCGCCTGATTCACCGCAGGCCCCCGCCGCCAAAAAGAGCAGCACCAAGGCGCTTATCGCCGTTATCGTTGTGCTCGTGGCAATTATCATCGCCTTGGTCATCTTTTTTTGTGATCAAGCCTTTCGACAACGCCGCCACGCAAACGACTGCCGAGATTACTAAGCTGCACCATGATGTTGACGATGATGACCTTAATCCCCTCGGCGACCCCAATAGCCTTTACGACGATGACGACGAGGACGACGAGGACGACAGCGAAGCAACCCTCTCCGAGCAGAACCTCTACCGTCGCCTGAGCGAATACTACGATCTGCTCGAAGATCTCGATAGCCAGGTCCGCGCCTGCGCGCAGGCCTTCAATGGCAGCTATCTGGAAGAAGATCGCACCACCCGTCAAAATCTCGCCGACGTCGCCGAGCGAACGGAGGACACCATCGAGCAGTATTACGATATCGTCGAGGACCTGGACGTCCCCCCCCCATGAGCTCCAAGAACTACAGCTCTTGGAAAGACATCGTTGCCCTGTATGACGACCTGGACCACCGCATCGACGCGATCTGCGATGCCTGGGAGATCAGCCTAAAGTACGCAAAGCCCGCGGACCATAAGGACGAAATCGTGGCGCCGCTGTCGCGCGACAACGTGGCGGGCACCAATGACAACAAGTACCGTCAGGACTTTGAGGACCGCTATCCCAGCGCCAAGCCTGTCGAGGTGAACTAGTCGCATGCGACGTTCTTAAACGACCAGTCATTCAAGAACGTCCCCAATGACTACGCAAAAAAACGAGCGAGGATCATGGGACCCTCGCTCGTTTTTGTTTTGGGCTATGTTTCGGCTGCGCCGCTACTTGTCGGCGGCCGCCTTCTTGGCCGTCGTCTTTTTGGCGGCCGTCTTCTTGGCCGCCGTGGCCTTCTTTGCCACCGTCGTCTTCTTTCCCGCCGTGGTCTTCTTCGTCGTGCTCGCCTTGGTCGCAGCCTTGCGGCCGCGGGCGGGCTTCTTCTCCTTGGTCGGGCAATCCATGTTGACGCAGATACGCCACGGACCGCGCGCCGTGTTGACCACCACGATGGGGGCGCCGCACTCGGGGCAGGTCTCGCCCGTCGCCTCGAGCTTGCCGCGCGCCGGCAGCGGATAGCTCACGCCGCAGTCATCGTAGTTGGTGCAGCGGATAAAGCGCTTGCCGCTCTTCTCGCTCTTGTGCGCGATCAGATCACCATGGCGTCCGGCCTCGGCGCACACCTTGCACTCGCCCACCTTAAGGTCGGGCTCGTAGTTGGTGGGGCACGTCGGGTTCACGCAGATCTCGAAGGCCTTCTGGCGGAACGGCTGGCACTTAATGCGCGGTGCACCGCATTCGGGGCACACGGCCGCCTCGCCCTCGAGCGGGCTCACCTTGACGCCGCTCGGCACCGGATAGGTCACGTCGCAGTCGGGCCAGCCCATGCAGCCGATAAAGCTGCCGCGGGTCTTGGCGCTCGTCTTCATAACCAAGTCCTTGCCGCACTTGGGGCAGGCGCCCACGCGCGCATCGGCCGTGACGGCGTCGCTGATGGCGTCGCCCAGCTCCTGCGTATGCTTGAGCAGCTCCTCGAGCACGCCGGCCAGCAGCGCGCGCGAGTGCGTCACGACATGCTCTTCGGTGTCCTCGCCGCGCTCCACGCGGGTCATGTCGCCGTCGAGCTCGCTGGTCATATCGGGGCTCGTGATGCGCGGGGCAAACTGCGACAGCGCGTCAATGATGGCAATGCCCAGCTGGCTCGGCTCAACGGGATCGTTTTTGAGATAGCGCACGGCGTACAGGCGCTCGATGATGCTCGCGCGCGTGGACTTGGTACCCAGGCCGCGCTTTTCCATCTCCTGCACGAGCTTGCCCTGGCTGTAGCGCGCGGGCGGCTCGGTCTGCTTGGCCTCGAGCTTAATGTCGAACACGTCGACCGTATCGCCCTGCTCCAGCGGCGGCATCTGCTCGTCGCGTTTAAGGCCATACGGGTAGGCCTCGCGGAAACCGGGGGTCACGAGCACATCGCCCGAAGCCACGAACGGCTCGCCGTTCACATCGAGCTCGAGCTTGGTGTTCTCGATGGTCGCAGGCCCCATGAGCGTCGCCAGGAAGCGGCGGGCGATGAGGTCGTAGAGCTTGCGCTGGCCGCCATCGAGCGCGGACGGGTCGCCCTCGCCCGTAGGATAGATCGGCGGGTGGTCGGTGGTCTCGACCTTGCCGCGCGTGGGCTTCATGGGACCGGCGAGCACCTTTTTGCACACGGGCGCCAGCGCCGGGTTGATCTTTGCCAGGTCGCTCACCACGGCGCCCAGATCGAGCGTCGCGGGGTACACGGTGTTGTCGACACGCGGGTAGCTGATGAGGCCGGCCATGTAGAGGGACTCGGCGATGCGCATCGTACGCGCAGGCGAGATGCCCTCGGCCGCGGCGGCAGCCTGCAGCGAGGTGGTCGCAAACGGCGTGGGCGGCTGCTGCTTACGCGAGCGCTTGGTCACCGCGGCAACGGTCGCCGTCGTAGCGCCGTCAACGTGGCCGTACGCTGTCTCGGCAGCATCCTTGTCGGTAAAGCGTGCCGTCTTGTGCGCAATCTTAAAGCGGTCGTCCTCGGCAGCACCCTGCGCGGCGCCCATGCCACGGATCTGCCAATAGTCCTCGGGCACAAACGCCATGCGCTCGCGCTCGCGCTCGACCACCAGGGCAAGCGTCGGCGTCTGCACACGGCCGGCAGAGCGCACGTTACCAAAGCCGCCAAACTTGGCGAGCGTCAGGTAGCGCGTGAGCACCGCACCCCAAATGAGGTCGATGTGCTGGCGGCTCTCGCCGGCGTCGGCCAGATTCTGGTCGAGCGAGACGAGATTATCGAAGGCCTGCGTGATCTCGGCCTTGGTAAACGAAGAGTACTGGGCGCGGGCAACCGGCAAGTCCGGCGCCACCTCGCGCACCTTGTTGAGGGCGTCCGAACCGATTAGCTCGCCCTCGCGATCGAAGTCCGTGGCGATAATGACGCTGTCAGACTTTTTAGCGAGGTTCTTGAGCGAACGAATGAGTTCCTTCTCGGCCGGTAGCTTAATGACGGGCGCCCAGGTGAGATACGGCAGGCTCTCGAGTTTCCAGCCCTTGATTGAGATGCCATCGGCAAGAAACGGCTTGCGCTTGGTGTCGTAGGGCGGACGCGCCAGGCCATCGGGTATGTCGGCCGGCAGCATCTCGCCGTCCTCGGTGACCGAATACCAGCCCAGCTTTTTATCGAACAGCACGCTGTCGCAAAAATCGGGCGCTAGGATGTGACCGGCAAGGCCGATGGTCACGCACTCCTCGCCCTTCCACTCAAAACGGTAGATGGCGGTGTTGTACACCTTGTCCTTTTTGGGCTTGCCCGTGGACAGACGCTCGGCAATCTGACGCGCGGCGTCGTTTTTCTCGGCGATGATGAGCTTCAAAAGAGGCTCCTATCTCGTATCTCTGCGGCTACGCCCGCCCGTATGGCGGCCGACTTACGCCCTTGCTTGCTCAATCTGCCCGATGAGCCAATCGCACCAGGCATCCATGCCCTCGCCCTTGCGCGCGCTGACGGAAAACCGCGGCGCCTGCGGATTGAGGTCATCGAGTGTCTTAGTATACCTATCCATGTCAAAATCGAAAGCCGGGGCCACATCGACCTTGTTGAGCAGCTGCGCGCCGGCGTGCTGAAAGATGCCCGGGTACTTGATGGGCTTGTCGTCGCCCTCGGGCACCGAGAGAATCATGATGGACAGGTTCTCGCCCAGGTCAAAGTCGACCGGGCAGACCAGGTTGCCCACGTTTTCGATAAAGATGACGTCGATGTTTTGAAGGCCCACCGCCTGGTCGAACGCGTCAACGGCCTCCATGATCATGTTGCCCTCGAGGTGGCACAGGCCGCCCGTGTTGATCTGGATGGCAGGCATGCCGGCTTCCTTCATGGTGATGGCGTCGACATCCGAGGCGATATCGCCCTCGATGACGGCGCAGCGCAGACCAGCCTTGTCGCGCAGGCGCTCGTTGGTGCCCAGAATCGTGGTGGTCTTGCCCGAACCGGGGCTCGACAGCACATTGATCACATAGGTGTTTGTCTCTTTAAATCGCTGTCGCAGCTGATCTGCCAGGCGCTCGTTGCGCGACAGAATCGGCGACGCGATATCAATCGTTTTCTCAGCCATACTCGGCACTCCTTACTTTGGCCCCTTTATACCCCATCACCAGATGGCTGGCGGGCTAATCGTCGGGGGTCTCGATTTCGATACTTGCGATGTCGAGCTCGCGGCCGTGCAGCAGGCGCACGTTGGCGCCGCCACATTGGGGGCAGCGGCAATGGAAACGGTCGTGCTCAAAGACCTCACCGCAGTCCAGACACTCGCTTTGTGGATGGACCTCCTCCACGGCAAGCTCGCAGCCGCGCGTGAGCGGGTCCTCATCACGAAACGTCTCCCACGCAAAGTCAAGCGCCTCGCGCACGACCTCGGTCATATCCCCGATACGAAGCGTTACCAAAACGGCGCGCGAGGCCCCCGCCCCACGCGCCGCACGAATCACTGTATCGAGTATGCCGTTGACAATGCCAACCTCGTGCATACCGATTTACTCCTCGTCGTCCTCTTCGTCGTCCGAAAACAGGTCCAGACGGCTCACAAACAAGCCCTCCTTGCCCTCGCGCGCGGTAATGACCACGCGAGCGATGGCGAGCGAAATCTCGTAGAGCGAGAGCAGGGCGCCATACATGAGCCCCAGCGTAACGGGCGAGCCGTCGGGCGTAATCACAGCCGAGCCCACAAGCAGGCCAACGTATACGTAACGCCAGGCGCTGCGGAAGGCCGCGTAGGACACGATATGGAAGACGGACAGGTAGAAGATGATGAGCGGCAGCTCAAACGCCACACCAAAGCCGATCATAAAGAGCAGCTCCATGTTGACGTAGTTCTCCAGATCGGGCAGCGCCGTAGCGACGGCCGAGGTCTCGCCGATGAGCCACTCAAAGCCCGCAGGAATGATGATGAAATAGCAGAAAATGGCGCCCAGGAAGAACAACACCGTCGAGGCGAGCACCGTGGGCACGACCCACTTGCGCTCGTTGGGGCGAAGCGCCGGCAGGAAAAACGCCAGAATCTGCCAGATGATCATGGGCGTGCACATGACCACGGCCATCTTGATGGCCAGCGAGAAGCGCAAGCCAAAGCCGCCGAGCGTGGTAGTGATGTAGAACTTACCGTCCGGCACAAAGGAGCGGATGGGATCTTCCAGGATGTCGAGCACTACAGGCGTGGCGAAATACAGCACGATAGCGGCGGCAAACACCGACACGACCACGATGGTCAGGCGGCGACGGAGCTCCCCCAGGTGATCGAAGAGCGGCATACGCGCAGGTCCGATAGGCATTACTCATCGCCTCCCTTCGGGGCGTCGGCGGCAGCAGCGTCGTCCTCGGCCTCGAGCTCGCGAGCGAGCTGGTCGACGACGGCCTTGCGCTTACGCGGGGACGACGGGCGTAGAGGTCAGCCGTCGTGGGCTCTGCCGGCTCGGGCTCGGGCTCCGGCTCTGCAGCAGGCTCGGGCTCGGCTGCGGCAGCAGCAGCGGCGGCAGGCTCTGCACCCTTGGCCTCCTCGGCAATACCTTCGTCCTCGGTGGCACCCTCGCTCGCAGCCTTCTCGGCGGCAAGGCGGGCACGGCGCTCGGCAAAGGTCTCCTTCTTTGCGGGCGCGGCCGTCTCGACGGCATGATCGTCCGCATCGGAATCGTCATCGACGGCAGCCTTCTTGGGCTTGACCGGAGCCGAAGCAGCCTCGCTTACCGGATCGATGATCTCGGACTGAACAACGGCCGTCATCTTTTCCTGCGTCTCGCGGAACTGACGGATGGCACGGCCGATCGTGCGGCCCATCTGCGGGAGCTTATCCGGGCCAAACAGCAAAAAGCCGAAGACCACGATGATTGCCAGCTCACCCTCTCCAATACCAAACACACATACCTCCAAGGCTCGATGATGAGTCGAGCCCGCACCGCGCCATTCGGCCGGAACTCGTCTATTCATTCGGTCAAGTATAGCGCCCGGACGCCAAAACGTCCGAGCGCATCACAAACATATGCCAAACGGCACGCCCTTTTGGGGGCAAAGATTATGCCGCCGTGATCGAAATCTCCTGGTCGACGCCCAGCAGCTGAACCACGCGCATCACTGGGGCTGCACATTAGTGCAGCTAAAAGCGCTTACCGTGGTCGACCGCGTGGTGCGCGGCGCCCACGAGCACGCCAATGCCCGTCGAATCGATGTAGCTCACCTGGGCAAAATCGAGCTCAACGGCCTCAGTGGGCTGCTCGAGCGCCAGGTCGACAGCATTGCGCAGGCTATCGGCGTTAGAGATATCGATCTCGCCGGTTACCTTAATGGTGTAGATCTCCGGCGTGGGGTTGGTGGAAATACCCAAATCCATGTATACGCTCCTTTACGTATCGAAAGTGCGGATAGTACGGGAAGCCGCGCGTTAGGCGCGCTCGGCACGCGCAAGCTCGGCAGCGACGAGCTTAACGGCCAGCACCAGCACATCGAGCGCGGCCTCCGGTCCTCGACCGTGGGATAGCTCGGCGCAATACGGATGTTGGTATCGCGCGGATCCTTGCCATAGGGCGTGGCACCGGCCGGCGTGAGCTTGACGCCCGGTCGGCGCAAAGCGCGGCGACCTTCTGGGCCGAGCCCTCGGGACCATCGAAGCTTACAAAGTAGCCGCCGCGGGGGTGCGTCCAGGTGGCACAGCCCGTATCGCCCAGGCCCTCGGTGAGCTTGCGCTCAACGGCCTCAAAGCGCGGACGCAGGAACTCGGCATGCTTTTTCATGTGCTCCTTGACCGCCTCGATGGTGGGAAGGAAACGCACGTGACGCAGCTGGTTGAGCTTGTCGGCGCTGATGAGGCCGGCCTTCAGGCGCTTGGAGAACTCCGCGATAACCGCGGGGCTCGCACCGATAAAGCCGATGCCGGCGCCCGGGAAGGTGATCTTGGACGTCGAGGCAAAGGCCACCACGCGGTCCTCGGTGCCCGCCGCGCGAGCGAGGTCAAAGATGTTTGCGAGCTCGTCGGTCTCGTCGTACAGGTCGTGCACGCAGTAGGCGTTGTCCCAGAAGATACGGAAATCGGGCGCGGCCGTGGGCATCTCGACCAGGCGACGCACAGTGTCCTCGCTAAAGGTGATGCCCGTGGGGTTGGAATACTTGGGCACGCACCAGATGCCCTTGATGGAATCGTCGGCGGCAACGAGACGCTCGATCTCGTCCATATCGGGGCCGTTGTCGGTCATTGCTACGGGGACGTTCTCGATGCCCAAGTCGGCGGTAATGCCAAAGTGGCGATCGTAGCCGGGAACCGGGCACAGGAACTTGACCTTCTTGCCGTCGTGCGCTGCCTCGTAAGCCTCCCAAGGATCGCTACCACACGAGCCGCAACGCCAGAACATACCGGCGATATCGTGCTCGATCAGCAAGCTCGACGAACCCAGCACGAGCGTCTGCTCGGCGGGGCAGCCCAGGAACTCCCCCGCCAGCTTGCGTGCCGAGGGAATGCCCTCAAAGCAACCGTAGTTGGAGCAGTCGACGTTGCCGTCGTGCAGATCGGCATCGGCATTGAGGATATCGAGCATGGGTCGAGAGATGTCCACCTGGGAGGGCGACGGCTTGCCGCGGGCCATGTCGAGCGCCAGGCCCTTGGCCTTGACCTCGGCGACCTCGGCTTTGAGCGCCTCGATGGCGGCATCGAGTTCGGTGGTTTCCATCTTCTGGTAGATCGTCTGCATGGGTGCGACCTTTCGCGAAGCGGGACGTTGCAGTTCGTCTAAGTATAGACCGCCACTGCCGCAACGGTATGAAGCCGTGATAGATTAAGTCCATCGCAATGAATTACGACATCGCCGCACATACCGGTGTGGGGCGCCCAAGGAGGCACTATGGAGTACGGATCGTTCCAGGCCGAGGAATTCGGCGACCTGCAGCGCCTGGTCGACGGACTGTTTTATGACCGCCGCGCCATCGACCGCCTGGATCTCATCGTGCAGGCCGAGATCTTGGACCTGGCGCCCGACCTCATGGAAATCGTCAACCTGCTACCGCCCGGCTACTACGACCGCCAATCACTTTGCGACCAGCTCAACTCCGCCTTGGCCGCCCACGGCTGGGGGCGCCGTCTACGGAACGGTGGAATAAACCTCGAGGCCGACGATTTGGCCCGTTTCCCGACCCCTGGCGAGGCTTGTTTTAGGGCTTGTGGCCAAAAAAAGGGCAAATATGAGTACTGTTACCTTTTTAGTAGCAGCGATTCTTGGTCGAAATCGGCAAAGCTGGACTTGAAACTCCTTAATCACCGTCAGTTAGCGCCGAATTGGAAGTCGATGGTCACTCATTAACGTACAGCTCTTATAACTTTGTTCATTATTTTCCACACCTAAAATGAAACGCCGTTTGTGACAGTACTCACAAACGGCGTTTTTTGACCACGGGGGCATCTGGCAGGGGGCCAGTAGCACCCTGATCCGAGTTTCGAACGCATCCAAACCGGTTCTGGTGTCTGTTTTCGAGCTTTTACTCGTCCTTGGACGCGGGGTGCTTGCAGACCACGCTCATGTAGATCATGCCGAGCACGGCAGCGGTAACCGAACCGGCAAGGATGGCGGCCTTGGCAGCCAGAACCTCAAACTGGGCCGTCGGGAAGGCGAGACCCGCTGATGAGAATCGACATGGTAAAGCCGATGCCGCCCAGAATACCCACGCCGGCAATCATGTGCCAGTTGACGTTGCGCGGTAGCTCGCAGGCCTTGAGCTTGACCAAGGCGAACGTCATGCCAAAGATGCCGATCGGCTTGCCCAGCAGCATGCCAAAGTACACGCCGAGCGTCACCGGGTCGGTGAGCAGCGTGCTCATGTCCACGCCCACTAGGCGAACCTGCGCGTTCACGAACGCAAAGATCGGCAGGATCACAAAGTTGACCGGCGTGGAAATCAGACGCTCCATGCGGATGAGCGGCGGGGTCACGCGGTGCATGACGCGCTCGACCTTGGTGGTCGAGACGGTAAAGTCATGCTGGCCCAGGATGTGTGCCTCGTCGTCGTAGCGGTCGTCGAGCAACGGCAGGCACTCGCCCAGCCAGTCGGTCAGACTATCGAGCTTGACGCCGCACTTGGCCGGGATGGTAAAGGCCAAGATGACGCCAGCAAGCGTAGCGTGCACGCCGCTCTTGAACATGCAGAACCACAACAGCAGACCCAGTACCGAATACGGGGCAAGGCGGTAATGCTGCGTCTTGTTGAGCCACACGAGCGCGCAGGTCACAAGCGCGGCGGCGCCCAACCAAAACGGATTGGGGCTCTGGCCGTAGAAGATGGCGATGGCGGCGATGGAAATGAGGTCGTCGGCGATGGCGAGCGTCGAGAAGAACACGCGCACGCCGTTGGGCACGCGATTGCCCAAAAGCGACAGCACGCCCAGCGCAAAGGCAATATCGGTTGCCATGGGAATGGCCCAGCCGTTGTGCGCGCCGGCATGGTTAAAGATCAGATAGATGCAGGCGGGAACGACGACGCCGCCCACGGCCGCCAGCATGGGAAGCATAGCCTGACGCGGGTTTTTGAGCTCGCCGACCGTCATCTCGTACTTAAGCTCAATGCCCACCAACAAAAAGAAAATCGCCATGAGGAAGTCGTTGACGAATAGCTCGACGGTGAGACCGGCCGTAAGGTTGCCCAGACCCACATACAGCGGGGTCTCCAAAAAGTGATGGATGGCCTCGTAGGCATCGGTATTGGCGCAAACGACGGCGGCGATGGCGGCGAAGACCATGACGGCGGCGGAAATCGTGCCGTTCTCGGCGATGCGCTCCCAGATGTCGTGACGTTCAAAGCGTTTGCGCTCACGAACGTTGAACAGCTGCTCAGTTGCTGCCATGGGCGGCTCCTTTCACGGGATGGCTCCCGTCTTAAAAAAGCACGGCCCGCCCAAGTGGCGGCGCCGCGCTCTAACGTACTACGCTTGCATCTAGCCTACCCTGCACGACAAGCGCGCAGGCGTGGCCGAAAAGCGGAACCACAGGTTGAACATTATTTGCTCAACGGCACGGGCACGCCTGTCCAAGAGACAACACGGTCCCGCGCACAAAAAACGACCGGAGCGCGGGGCGTCCGCGGTCCGGTCGTCGGCGTTAGGTCAAAAGAACCTAGCAGGCGGCCATGATGGGGGCAGCGACCTGCTTCTTACGGGAGAGGACGCCCGGCATCCAGACGCCGTCGTGCTCGTCGGCAATGCCCAGGCCCTTCTGAGCAGCCTCGGTCTCGCCCTCGAGCAGGACCTGCGAGCCCTCCTCCATGATGTCGGTGATGCACAGGACGATGCCGTCGGCACCCTTCTCGGAGGCGTAGGCGCGCATGGCCTCGCGAATCTCGTCGATCATGCCGAGTGCGCGGGTCTTGTCAACGGTCTCGTACTGGCCGATGAGCAGCTTCTTGCCGGCGGGCTCGAACATCTTGATGTCGTTGCCGACCATCTCGGCTGCGGTGAAGGAGCCGGACGGACGGGTGAGGAAGACCTCCATGCCAAACTTGACCGGGTCGACGCCCACCTGCTCGCCGAGCTTGGCGGCGACGGCACGGTCGACATCGGTGGTGGTGGGGCTCTTGAGCATGAGCGTGTCGGTCATCATGGCCGAGAGCAGCAGCTTGGCCTGAACGTCGGAAAGCTCAACGCCGAGCACGCCGGCGAGCTTGGTGACGATGGTGCAGCTGGATCCCCAGGGCAGGCAGATGTAGTGCAGCGGGCCGGCGGTCTCGAAGTCGCCGATGCGGTGATGATCGACAACGCCAAAGACCGTGGCGTCCTTAAGGCCGGCGACGGACTGGGCAGACTCGTTGTGGTCGGTGAGGACGACGAGCTGACCGGCCTCGACGGACTCGATCACGCGGGGCTCGGCAATGCCGGCGTCGGCGAGCAGCTTGGCGGACTCGGCCGGAAGCTGGCCCAGGGCGCAAGCCTCGTAGGTGTTGCCGGCATACTCAACCTGGTTGAGCAGCTGGGACAGGACGACGGCGCTCATGATGGCGTCGTTATCGGGGTTCTGGTGACCAAAGACAAGAACGTTTGCCATGGATATCCTCCACTTGATATGTGTACTTGGACGTAGCTATGGTAGCACGCCGATGCCGAGCCTTCGCAGACGGAAGGGCCACGGCATATTTTGGGGCGCAGGCGCGGGGGCCAAGGCTATCCCTTTTGCACCATGTTGGTGCAAAGTAACCTCCCCTTGCACCAGCTATTTGCCGGCGGCGCGCAGGGCTACGTAGGCGGCACCGATGATGCCGGCGTCGTTGCCGAGCGAGGCGACCTCGATGGGCGTCTCGCGCGAGACGGAAAGCGCATACTGCTTAAAGTGCTCGCGAACCTTGTCGAGGTAGACATCGGCCGAGGCGGAAGCGCCGCCGCCGATGAGGAACATCTCGGGATCAACCACGTTGGCAATAAGCGCCAGTGCGCGGCCAAGATAGTCGGCCATGGTATCGGCCGCGGCCAGCGCGAGCTTGTCGCCCTCGCGGCAGGCCTGGAACACGTCCTTGGAATCGGAGGGGCCGGTCAGCTCAATGGGCTCGACGCCCGCCTTCTTGCACTCGGCAAGGTAGTTGCTCACCACGCCGGTGGCGCTGGAATACTGCTCCAGGTGGCCATGGCCACCGCAGCCGCAGGTGCGCTCTTCAGCCGGGTTCAGGCACATGTGGCCAATCTCGCCGCCGGCGCCCACAACGCCCGATACCACGTCGCCGTTAACGATAACGCCGCCGCCCACGCCGGTACCGATGGTGACCATCACGACGTTCTGCACGCCCTTGGCAGAACCGAGCCAGGCCTCGCCCATGGCAGCGGCGTTGGCATCGTTCTCATACTTAACGACCGCATCGGGGCAGTGCTTCTGAATGGCGACCCTCAGCTCGGGCAGGTTAATGGCAATGTTGGCCTTGACCTTGGCATCGCCCGACGCCGGGATGGGACACGGAACGGCCAGGCCAATGCCCGCCACAAAGGCACGCGGAATCTGTGCCTTGGCGACCACCTGGTCGATAGCCTCGGTCACCGCGGCAAAGCCCGCAGCGTCAACGATAGGAGGCGTGGGCACGCTGGCCTTGGCAAGCAGGTTGCCGTCCTCGTCGAACAGGCCCTCCTTAACCGAAGTGCCGCCGACGTCGATGCCGATGTAGTACTGCTTAGGTTCCATGGGAGCCCACCTTTCTCGTTTAAACATTGCCTGTATGGTACCGCTCCCAAGGCAAAAACCTACCAAAAAGGGACAGGTTTGTTTTGGCAGGTTTTATCTGGGGTAACGCAATTGGCTGCCCAACAGGCCGCGCAAGACCATCCCCAAAAATAAAGGCGCCGGGAGGCGGAGGCTCCCGGCGCCCGTCAAAGGGACTATGTTGTCTGTTGGACCGCACGGTCCGTCGCGGCGATAACGCCGACTAGGCCTGAAGTGCCTGCAGCTGCTTGTGAACCTCGATGAGCTCCGTCGCCATGACGCGCATGGTCTCGGTGCCGGCCATCTGGTCCTCGGCATGCAGCAAAATCAACGGGGCCTCGCCGTTACGCTCGCCGTTGGCCTCCTTCTTCAGAAGCCCCATGTGAACATCGTGGCCACCGTTATAGGCCTCGTCGCCCTGCTTGATAAGCTCCTCGGCGGCGTCAAAATCGCCCTCCTTGGCCTTTTGCACGGCATTGATGTACATGCTCTTAGCGGTACCGACGTAGCTGATGATCTCAAAGCAGGTCATCTGCAGTTCGTTCATATCCTCCATGCAGAGCACCTAGCCCATCACGCTGACGCAGTGGTCGATGATGCCGGCAGCGTTCATGCGGCCGTAGTCGACCATGTTGATGACCTCGACCGGAAAACGACCGGCGGCCTCCTTCTCAAAGTCGCCCTTGGTGTAGCCGATCTGCGGGCCAAGCAGCAACATGTCGCACTCGTCCAGGTGATCGTGGGCCTCGTTCATGGGGCGAGCCTCGACCTCGATATCCAGACCACGGTTTGCAACCTCGGCCTGCATCTTCTGGACCAGCAGGCTCGTGGACATACCGGCATTGCAGCAGAGCATGATCTTCTTCATGGTTTCCTCCTTATAACTGCGCGGCGCGCAGACGACAACTGGTTGTATTCCTTGCGGCTATTGTGCCCACTCCCCTGTATCTTTACGCAAGGGAGAGAGCCGCGGGCACCGGCACCGCGTACCGGCGCCCGCAAAGGTGAAAGGGACGAACGTTAGGCGTTCTACTCGGCAAGAGCCTCCTGCTTGGCGATTGCCTTCTCGGAAATCTTCATAAAGGGCAGGTAGACAGCCATGCCGATGACCAGCTCCAGAGCCTGCCACACGCCGGCGCGCCAGTCAAAGCCCGTAGCAAGCAGGGCGTTGATGACGGGCGGCATGGTCCAAGGCACCTGAGCGATGCAGGGGCTGATGATGCCAGCGCAGGTCAGGCCATAGGTGACACCGATGAACAGGTCGGGAAGAAGCACGAACGGAATCATGAGCGGCAGGTTGTACACGATGGGGTAACCGTAGATGACCGGCTCGTTGATGTTGAACAGGCCAGGCAGAATAGCCATCTTGGAAACGGTCTCGGAAGCCTTGTTCTTGGAGAACAGGAGCGTGTCGAGCAGCAGCATGAGGGTGCAGCCCCGAGCCGCCGATGAGGGGGCGAAGCTGTTGACGATCTGCATGTTCATGTAGTGATCGGGCTGGATGGTACCGCCGGCGGCAAAGGTAGCCATGTTGTCGACGATGAGCATGGTCAGGATCGGCTCGACGGTAGCGCCCGAGATGGTGGACTGGTGAATACCAACGCAGAACAGCAGGTTGGCGAGGGTGTAGATGAGGATGACAGCCCACCGGACCGGCGTTCATGATGCTCTTGAGCGGGTTGGAGATGCAGGTGGAGATGATGGTGCACAGGTCGGTGCCGGCGCAGACGGCGAGCAGGGCCGAGGCGATAGCGAAGATCGAGAGGTTGAGCAGCATTGGGATCATGACGTTGAAGGAGTTGGAGACCGCAGGAGGTACGCCCTCGCCCAGCTTGACCTTGAGCTTCTCGACGCCCGAGATCTTGATGAAGAGCGTCGTGGAGAGCAGGGCGATGATGATGGCCGAGAACAGGCCGTTGGTACCGGTGTTGGCGGTCGAAAGGGCGCCGGTGACCTCGGCGGAGGTGATCTTGTCGGTGAGAAGCGGGCTCGTGGCGGCAAGGGTGGCGGTGATCTGCTGCGGCATCATGATGACGAAGGCAGAGATAGCGACAACCACGCAGGCAAGCGGGTTATCGAAACGCTCGTTCTTGGCGAGGCTGTAGCCAATCAGACCGGCCAGGATAATGGCAGAGACGTTGAGGGTGCCCAGGGTGATTGCCGAGCCCCAGGTCTGGAGGTTGGCGAGGCCCGCCGCATCGAGCGGGAACAGAGGGAACACGACGTTGTTGATAAGAACCGCGATACCCGCAAGGATATAGAGCGGCGTGATGGTCGCGAAGGCATCGCGCAGGGAACGCAGATGAACCTGGTTTCCCACCTTCGCAGAGACCTCGGCAAACTTGTCGAGGAAGCTCTTTCCGTTGTCACTGGCCATGATTGCTCCTAACTTTCAAATCCGGCCTTTTCCTATGCGCACGGTGGTCTGTCGCCCTCTGCCACCAGATGTGCCAATGTTATTGCGCGTTTGCGCAGGGGCTGAGCGCCCGTTTTGGGGCTGAGCGCCCGATCGCTAATCCACCACGTGGGTCGTGGCGACCTGCTTGAGCCAAGCCGCCGACTTCTTAAGGCGGCGCTTGTAGCCGTCCATGAGATCGACCTCGACAAAGCCGTAACGATTCTTAAAGGCATTGGCCCAAGACCAGTTATCAATGACGGCCCAGTAGTGGTAGCCGCGGCACTTGGCCCCTTCGTCAATGGCCTTGGCGACCCACTCAAGGTGCTGGCGCACAAAGTCGACGCGATAGTCATCCTGGATGGTTCCTTCGGCGTCACGGTTCTTGTATTCGTCCATGATGCCGATGCCGTTCTCGGAAACGAACCACTCAAGATCGGGGTAGTTCTTAGCGCAGTCCATGCCAAAGTCGTAGAGGCCCTGCGGGTAGATCTCCCAGCCGCGGCTCTTGTTCATGACGGCATCGGGCCACACGTACTCGTCGGCAAAGTGCGGCAGACCGTACTGGTCGATCTTGCTCGCCGGCGCCTGGACGCGCGTGGGATGGTAGTAGTTGCAGCCAAGCCAGTCAACGACGCCCTGCTTGAGAATCTCCTGGTCGCCGGCGCGGAACGGAAGCTTGACGCCGCCCTCGGCCAGGCTGTCGAGCACGTCGGCGGGAAGCTCGCCCTTGGTGATAAGGTCGAGCCACCAGCGATTGTTGATGCCGCTGGTCATACGCACGGCCTCGAGGTCTGCCTCGCTGGGGTTCTCCTTGGTGTAGACCGGGGTAAAGCAGTTGATCATGCCGATCTTGGCATCGGCGCGAACGGCGCCCTTGTCATAGGCCTTGCGATAGTTGGCAACAGCCAGCGCGTGCGCCAGCGAAATGTGGTACTGCACGGTGCGAGCACGGTTGAAGTCGTGGAGCTGCGGGAACCACACGCCCTCCTGATAGCGCTGCTCGGGCTCGACGATGGGCTCGTTAAAGGTGAACCAGTACTTGATCTCCTGGCCAAACTCGTGGAAGGCGACGTCGGCGTAATGTGCGTAAGCCTCGACAACCTCACGGCTCTCCCAGCCGCCACGGTTAAAGAGGTAGGTGGGCATGTCAAAGTGGTACAAGTTGACAAACGGCTCCAAGCCGGCTTCGCGAGAGGCGCGGAACAACTCGTGATACCACGCGGCACCTTCCTCGTTGAGGTTGCCGTCGGCATCGAGCAGACGGCTCCACTGGATGGAAGTGCGATAGGTATCCAGGCCCAGGTCCTTCATGATGCGAAGGTCGTCCTTGTACTTGGCCATAAAGTCGTTACCGGCATAGGAACCCACGCGGTTATAGAACGAGCCCAGATCCTGCATGGACCAGGTGTCCCACAGGTTCTCGAGCTTGCCGCCCTGGTTCCACTGGCCCTCGGTCTGCGGGCCGGACATAGCAGCGCCAAAGAAGAAGTCGTTGGGCAGCTGATACTGTGCCATCAAAGTCCTCGCTTTCGTGTTCTAGAGCTTCCGGTTGGAGACGGGTTTGCTTTGGCAGGTTATCCGGCGCGGGCGCGCACCGGTTATCCGGATATCCGACCCACCAAAAACAAATCCGTCTCCAAGCGGTACAGGCGATGCTCATGCATCTCGCTTGTTATCTATAACTATAGCGCTCTAATTTTTTATGTAAAGCGTCTTTTTTGTTTTTCTTTCTCGAACTTCTTTGATTAAAGCCATATAGATGCTTTTATAGTAGGTATACTTTCTTTTACAGGCATTCATGTTAGAAAGGGGGTTCCATGATTCCCAAATACGAGGCAATAGCTGCGGATATTCGTCGCAGTATCGAGGATGGCGCCCTTAAGCCCGGCGACAAGCTACCCACTGTCGTTGAGTTCTGCGAGCTGTATGGCGTTTCCAAGATCACCGTCAAACGAGCAATTGAGCAAATTACCGAGGAAGGCTTGGTCACGAGCCGTCGCGGATCGGGCACCTACGTCAAGGACACCGCGGGGCTTCCCGGCAAAGCGTTTTTCCAAGGCAGAAACGACCGCGCGCAGGGCTTTACCTACGAGCATCGCGGTGAGAAGGTTGCCTCGGTGGTCTACGATTTCTCGATCGTCAATCCGCCGGCAGAGGTTGCCTCCCAGCTGGGAATGGCCGAAGACGACTTTGCCTATCACATCGTGCGCGTACGCGAGGTCGATGGCCTGCCCATCGTTATCGAGTACACCTATATGCCGCTCGAGCTGATCCCGGGCCTTAAGAAGAAGGACCTGTACGGATCGGTCTACAACTTCATCCGCGAGCAATGTGGGCTGAAGATTTCGATCTTCCACCGCACCATTCGTGCCGTGGCGGCAACCGAGGAAGAGGCCAAGCGCCTGAACACCAAGCCCGGCTCTCCCCTGCTCGAGCTCAACCAGATTGGCTTTTTGGACAGCGGCGCCGCGTTTGAGTACTCGATTTCGCGCAACGTGGGCGACCGCTTTGAGCTGCACAACGTAACGTTGGCTTAAGTTTGTAATCCGGCAGGCGCTCGCTTTGAGCCGTTTTTCGCGAGGTGCCTGCACAACCTGATGGGGGTATGAACATGTCCGATTTGATTAAACTGACGCCGATCTTCCACGAGAAGATTTGGGGCGGCCGCCAGCTGGAGACCGTCTTTGGCTATGACATTCCCGAGGGTCCCATCGGTGAGTGCTGGGCCATCTCGGCGCACCCCAACGGCGATTGCCAGATTGCCGAGGGTCCGTACGCCGGCCACACGCTGTCGTGGCTGTGGGCCGAGCATCGCGAGCTCTTTGGCAACTGCGAGGGCAAGGAGTTCCCGCTGCTCATTAAGATTCTGGACGCCAAGGACGACCTGTCGATCCAGATCCACCCCAACGACGAGTACGCCGCCGAGCATGAGAACGGTAGCCTGGGCAAGACCGAGTGCTGGTACGTGCTGGACTGCGAGCCGGCGCCACGATCATCGTCGGCCAGCGCGCACATGACCGTGCCGAGGCCGCGCAGATGATCGAAGAGGGTCGCTGGGACGACATGCTCAACGTGCTGCCGATCCACAAGGGCGACTTTTTCCAAATCGACTCCGGCACCGTTCACGCCATCAAGACCGGCACGCTGATTCTGGAGACGCAGCAGTCGAGCGACGTGACATATCGCCTGTACGACTACGACCGTCCCGGCACCGACGGCAAGCTGCGCCCACTGCACATTGAGCAGAGCCTCGACTGCATCGACTTTGATGCTCAGGCTCCGACCGACGGCACGGCGACCGCGCCCGAGGTGGACGGCGTGACCGAGCTCGAGTCCAACCCCTGCTACACCGTCGATCGCGTGCGCGTCAACGGCAGCAAGACCATCGACCAGCGCTGGCCCTTCATGTGCCTGTCGGTCATCGACGGCAAAGGCACCGTCTGCGGCGACCCCGTCCACAAGGGAAGCCACCTGCTGGCCCCGAGCACCGTCAGCTCCATTGACCTCGAAGGCAAGATGGAACTGATCATCTCGCACCTGTAAGCTACCGGTCCCCGAGCGCTCCCCGGGATGGGGCGCGGGGTTTGGTCGCCTACTCGGACAGTCCTGCTCGCACGGAGAGCACATTAAGTGCTCTCCGGCTCGTGCGGAACTCGCGATCGACCAAACCCCGCGTCCCATCCCGGCGAGCCTCTGGCTAGTAACGACAATCAAAACGCAACAAGGGGCTCCCCCGCTCATCAAACGGGAGAGCCCCTCACCATACATAACGAATCAAGGTGCCTATAGGTAGACCTTTTCGAGAAACGATAATGTGTCCTGAAGACGCGCTCTCTCTTTACGATCGGTCTGCCGATTTACATAAGAAGAAAAGTCCGCAAAGAAGTCTCCGGTATCAGCCCTCATTTGCTCTATTAGCTCCAAGCGAGCCGAAGGCGGCAACAAACCCGCAAGTCGAACAATATCCGAGCGATGCTTTCGTCGATCTTTATCGTTGCAATGGCGCCCTTCTTCATAGCTCCTATTGATATCAATGTGTGCACGCATCTTGAGGGGAATGATATGGAGCGCATCGAGCAACGTAATGCCCTCTACGTTCGTTGCGTTGTCGCGAATAAATTCGTAGTAGCCATCGTCGAGAATAATTGCCGAAAGACTTGATACGGCCTCGTCAAAGGAAAGAGGTGCCACTTCGCTCGTTTCATCTTCGAGCACAAAATCAGGATGTCGGGCAAATAGCTCAATTTGGCCGGGATAGTCTAGGACTTGCCTTGATCCTTCGGGCAAACAGAACCGATAGTAAGTGCACCTTCCATCGCCGACCTTTCCAGTCTCATATCCGGCAGCTTTGATAAATGCCCACAATGCAGTGGCGAATTCAACGCCTTTCCCATCAACAATTACGACGACATCCAAGTCTTCAGTAGCTCTAAACGAATCGCCCTCATTGTCAAATAGAACGCTGCAGGCCCCTCCACCAATAAGGACGTAACCGCCTTTACAGCCGCTCATGGCATCGGCAAATCGCTCTATTCCCCTCACTTTTGACATATCGTCCTCCTGAGCTGTTCGACCGCGTCGAGCAGACGATCTTCTTTGTAATCTGCTTTTTGCGCAAGCAACGTATAAGGAAAACGGGTCGACACACTGCAAACCCGTCGCGTCAAAACTAATATCGGACGGCGCGTCCACGGGATACGACCAGACCTCAATCACAACTGCCGCCGGTTCGTACCACTGAGCCTCCAGCCATCTGTCGCCCATATGCTCTTTCAAGGCCTCTAGCTGATATTTTTTCGAGAGCAATGGTTGGAGCAGAGTCTTCATGGGCAAGGTCGGACATATAGCTAAGGGCAGACACACCGGAAAGCAGCGCATCAACGGCACGTAGCCCTGTTCTCTCGATAACCTTCTTGAGCCGGATTCGCTCTAAAACTGGCGTGCGAAGATAGTCCTCAAACCCATCTAGCAACGTCTCGGTCGACAGCCCGGCGTCACACAATATACGCTTTTTGCCGTCCCGCATAATCAACCCAGGAGCTATAGCGGCGATTTCCGAAAGATAGCCGCTGACGCTAGCCGCGCTTTTGCCACACAGACGCGCTAGGTCGCCGGCGGAGCAGTCAACCCATCGTCCCGCAATGAGATTTAGGACGATTCGTTGAGATTGGGACGAAAGCGGAGCAGCGGGAGAAGCACCCAGCACTTCATCGGAAATAACGGCTCCGATAAACGGCAGGAACGCATTTCGCTCATCTCGGATATATGCGATTCCCTCCGAAGAAAGCGCGCACATAAAACCTAAATCCATAGCATCCCAGCAAATTGCCACCGGACGAGCATCTAACGTACGCACTGCATTGACGAGATTTCGCGCCGAAATGACACTGGGCGGTTCTTTAGGTTCCGCAACAATAAAACGGCCCTGCTCAGACATGCCAAGCCGTGCCAAGCGAAGCGAATACCGCTCAAGATACATGCGAGGAATCTGCATCTCAACTGGCTCCGGGTCGATGGCGAGCTCTAAAGAGAAGAGTCTTTTTTGGGAGACAATTTAGCAGCATGTCCAATCACCCTTTTCATTTCAGTTACATTTTAGTATCTATCTGAAATTATACTGAATCGTATAAAACGCTCAATCCCTAAAGTCATAAGAAACAATCCAAACGCAATAAAGAGGCTCCCCCGCTCATCAAATGGGAGAGCCCCTACTCACATCTATTTTTCTATCAGCCCACCCGGCCCTCCAGACCAAAAAGCGAACGGGCAAAGCGACGTTCGCAAGCAACGTTATCTAAGGACCTGGGCGGGCGTATGGGGCAACATCGATCGCGAGTTCCGCACGAGCCGGAGAGCACTTAATGTGCTCTCCGTGCGAGCAGGACTGTCCGAGCAGGCGACCAAAGCCCCCGGCGCGCCCGGTCAACCTCGCAGTTAGGCATTCAGCTTGACGATCGGTGCAAAACCTTTCATAAGCTTTTTGGTCTGGCCGGTCTTTTTCGAACTGGACCTCGATCATGTCTCCGGCGACCGAGATCACGGTACCCGTACCAAAGGTCTTGTGGCTCACGGTATCGCCCGCGGCAAAGTCCTGCGATGCGCTGGCGCGATCGACCTTGCGCTCCACCGTCGGCGACACCTTGGACGACGGCTTTTTGGCTCGCGGCGCGCCCGAACCAAAGGTCGAGGCAACACGGCCGGCATCGGGCGAGACCCCACGATGGCGTTCGGCCCCGTAGCTGCTGCCGCCAAAGAAATCGTCAAAGCTCGATCCGCCGCGCGAACCGGAACCGCCGGTCGAGCGCGTATGCGAACCAAACACCTTGCCGCCATACATATCCGAGCCCATGCCCGAGCCAAAAGGTGCCGCGACGGTCGCCGCGCTTCTCCCAGCCCGTTCCCTCAAAACCGGCAGAACCGATACCGCTAAACTCGATATCCTCAAACGGAATCTCGTTGAGGAAGCGCGAGCGCGGGTTGGCAGAGGTCGAGCCGTAGGTACGACGCGTCGCCGCATACGTCAAGAACAGGCGCTTGCGGGCGCGCGTGATGGCGACGTAGGCCAAGCGACGCTCCTCCTCGAGCTTGCCCGGGTCATCGCTGCCGCCAAAGTCGTGCACGTGCGGGAAGATACCCTCCTCCATGCCGGCCACGAACACCGCCGGGAACTCCAGGCCCTTGGCGGAGTGGATGGTCATCATGGTGATGGCATGCGTCTCGCCGGCCAGGGAATCCAAGTCGGAGCGCAGGGCCAGCCACTCCATGAGCGCCGGCAGCGCCTTACAGGTGAGCGGACCGTAGGTGCGCTCGATCTCGTCGGCATGCACGGCACCCGCCGGCAACTCTGTTGGCACGGCATACGCGTTGCCCGCGATGGCGGCGGCCAGGGCATCCTGCGGAGACAGCGCCGGGGCCGCCAGGCTGTCGAGCGGATTGGAACCCGCGGCATCACGCGCACCAACGAGCGCCTCAAACGAGGATACCGGGGCAGACGGCCCCGGTTCGGGCGCAGGCGCGCTCACCACGACGGGCTCGGGCTCGGCGCTGACAGGCACATCGGCAACACCGGCAGCGCGCAGCTCTTCCAAGCTCTCGAGCGTACCTTCGATATCCTCATGCGTCTCCTCAAATTCGGCGGCGACACCCAGGAATTCCTGGATGTTCTCGGCGCGGCTCTCGGACTCCATGGTGCCCTCGGCGCGGAAAGCCTGCAGCAGGCCCGTCTTATCGACGATCATCTCGACAACGTCCTTGAGCTCGCCGTCCATGCGGCGACCCTCGCGCACCAGCGACACAAAGCTCGACAGGCCATTGCGCACCTTGGCGCTAAACATGCCGGTTTCGGCGCACGCGATCTCGCAAGCCTGGAAGAACGAGCAACGGTTGTCGCGCGCCAGCTGCTCAATCTTTTGGATCGAGGTGGAGCCGATGCCGCGGCGCGGCGTGTTGATGACGCGCTTGACGCTCATCTCGTCTGCCGGGTTCACGATCATCTTGAGGTAGGCCATGACGTCGCGGATCTCGGCGCGGTCGAAGAATCGCGTGCCGCCAACGATCTTGTAGGGCACGCCCGCGCGCAGGAACATATCTTCGAGGATACGCGACTGGGCGTTGGTGCGGTAGAACACAGCAATATCGTCGTAGCTCGTGCCCTTGGAGTGCAGCTTTTCGATCTCGCCGGCAATCCAGCGGCCCTCGTCGCGCTCATCGCTTGCCTGGAAGGCCTGGATCTTCTCGCCGTCGCCCTCGGCCGTAAACAGGCGCTTGTCCTTGCGCTGCGAGTTGTGACGCACCACGGCGTTGGCGGCGCTCAGGATATGACCCGTGGAGCGGTAGTTCTGCTCTAGCTTGACGGTCTTGCAGTTTTTAAAGTCCTTCTCAAAGTCCAGGATATTGGTGATGTCGGCGCCACGCCAGCTATAAATGGACTGGTCGTCGTCGCCCACGACCATGAGGTTTTGGTACTTGGCGGCCAGCAGGTTGGCGATCTCGTACTGGACGTGGTTGGTGTCCTGATACTCGTCGACGCTAATGTAGCGGAAGCGCTCCTGGTACTTGTCGAGCACCTCGGGGCGGGTGCGCAGCAGCTCGAGCGTGCGCACGAGCAGGTCGTCGAAGTCCATCGCGTTGGCGGCGCGCAGGCGGCGTTCCAGCTCCAGTGTAGACCTGCGCGGCCTTTTTGTCATTGGGGCTGTCGGCGGATTTGAGCATGTCCTCGGGGCCGATCATGGCGTTTTTGGCCGAGCTGATCTTGCTGCGGATCATGTTGATGGGGAACTGCTTTTGCTCGATACCGAGCGCCTGCATAATGTCGCGCACCATGCGCTTTGAGTCATCGTCATCGTAGATGGTGAACTGACCGGTGTATCCCAGCAGGTCGGCGTCCTCGCGCAGCATGCGCACGCACATGGCATGGAAGGTGCACACCCACATGCCACGGGTGCCGCTGGGGATGAGTGCCGCCAGACGCTCACGCATCTCGGCCGCGGCCTTGTTGGTAAACGTGATGGCAAGGATCTGCCAGGGCTTAACGCCCAGGTCGCCGAGCATATGTGCGATACGGAAGGTCAAGACGCGGGTCTTGCCCGAGCCGGCGCCGGCAAGGACCAGCAGCAGCGGGCCCTCGGTGGTCAGGACCGCCTCGCGCTGAGCGGGATTAAGGCTGTCGATGTCGACGAGCGGCTTGGCGGGCTTGGGCGCCGGCGCGGGAGCGTCGTAGATGTCGAGCGGAACGAGCTCGGGCTCCGGCGCAGCAGGGGCGGTGTATGCATCGAGCGGCACGGGTTCCGGCGCGGGCGGCACAGGTACCGCGACATTCTTTTCCCAGGGCAGGGGCTGGGTCATGGGCGACTCCTCATCTGACGGACGGCGCGCCTGCGGGCAGCGCCATAGTTTGAGCCGTACCAGTATACCGAGCCGCGCGGACACCGACGCAAATCACACCACGACTCCGTCCGCCACCATCGGGCCCGCCCCAGCGGATTTGGCGCAATGGGGTCAGATTTGTCTGCACCAAGCTGGTGCAAAGTAACCTGACCCCATTGCGCCAATCACAGAGCCACCGATGTCACGGTAGCAGCAGCGAGCGGCGGCCAGAGCGAACAAATTGGCATGAAAAGAGGGCGGCATAGACCTTTTGGCCATGCCGCCCCCTTTGAATGACAAGTTGTCGCTCTGGCCGCCGCGCAGCGTCAACCAAGTTACAGGCCGAGCATAGGCTCCAGAACGAAGAAGTATGCGAGCACTACGACGCCCAGGATGATGCGGTAAACACCGAAGCACTTGAAGTCGTGACGGCGGACGAAGCCCATGAGCCACTTGATGGCGATGAGCGAAACCACAAAGGCCACAACGCAGCCCACGCCCAAGATAGCGACCTCGTTGGCGCCGAACGTGCCGCCCTTGATGAAGTATTTGACCAGCTTGAGTGCACTCGCGCCAAACATGACAGGGATGGCCAGGAAGAACGTAAACTTGGACGCCACCGAACGCGTACAGCCCAAAAGCAGGCCGCCGATGATGGTAGAACCGGAGCGAGACGTACCAGGCACCAGCGAAAGCACCTGGAAGCAGCCGATACCCAGCGCAGTCTTCCAGCTCAGGTCCTCGAGCGTGGCGATGGAGCCAAAGTCCAGATTCTCGTCATCGTCCTCATCCTCAGCGGTAGCCGCGGCGGGCGCCGCAAAGTGCGCACCGGCGGGACGTCCACCCGACACCACAGCACGCGAACCAAACGAACCGGCGGCAACGGCCATTTCCTCGCGCTTGCTCGCGCGCCAGTTCTCAATCACGATAAACAGTACGCCGTACACAATGAGCGCCAGCGCCACGACGGGAGCATTGTAGAAATGCTCCTCCATCCAGTCGTTGAGCGGCAGGCCGATCGCCGCGGCGGGAATGCAGCCGAGCACAATCTTGCCCCACAGCACCCAGGTGTCGCGACGGCCCTCCTTGCCCTTGCTGGGCGAGAACGGATTGAGCTCATGGAAGAACAGCACACAGACGGCCAGAATGGCGCCGAGCTGAATCACGACCAGGAACATATTCCAGAACGTCTCGCTCACGTTCATCTTGACGAACTCGTCCACCAAGATCATGTGACCGGTCGACGAAACAGGCAGCCATTCGGTGATGCCCTCGACCAGGCCCATGAAGGCAGATTTTAGAAGCTCGATAATATCCAAAGGGACCCCCTCGTTAGACACCCGCCGATATTGTTCTGCGGACGGTGCGGGCGATGTCCCATTATCAACCGTTCGGGCGCGTCTACGCCTACCCTTACCAAAAAACTCGCCCGTTCACAGAATTGCGAGCGGTCAAACCCAAATCCTTGGGTATAACTGCAACAAGATAAAGTGTCCGGCGGCCAACGCGCCCGCGCCCGCCCGATGCACGAGCCCCGCGCCCGTGCGATAGACCAAGGAGGAAACCATGAACGAGGGCTACACCAAGGTATTTGTTTCACTCGACGGTACTGAGCAGCAGGATTTTGTGCTCGCACGCGCCATCAAGGTCGCCGCGAACAACGGCGCCAAGCTAATCATCGGCCACGTTATCGATTCCACGGCGCTCGAGAGCGCCGGTTCCTATCCGGTCGATCTGGTCAACGGCCTAGAGGAGGCATTTAAGAACTCCATCGCCAAGCAGCTCGAAGAGGCCAAGGCCAATCCCGATATTCCCGAGGTCGAGGTCATGATTCGCGCCGGCCGTATTCGCGAGACGCTCAAGGACGAGATGCTCGACGTGGTTAAGCCCGACCTGGTGCTCTGCGGCGCCCGCGGCCTGTCCTCGATCAAGTATGCGCTGCTGGGTTCGATTTCGACGTTCCTGCTGCGCAATACGGACTGCGACATCTTGGTCGTGAAGTAGCAAACGTACGCCTAACGCATCGCGGAGCGCAAGCCCACGTGCCCAAAAAGTCTTCCAAGAGCGGGACCACCATTACGGTGGCCCCGCTTTTTGCTTTAGGCTGAGAATTGCTCCAGAACCCTCATTCTCTCAACGGAATCCGTCTGAATTTTCAGAGCGACCCGACCCAAATCTCCGGTTGCAGAGGCAAGTTCTGCAAGCTGGGCAGACACCTCTTCAGCCACTTCCGCCGCGATGTTCTTGATCATCTTGAGTGGCAGATGCAAATCTTGAGACATGAATTCGAAATCTTCAGGAGTCACCCCATCGATCACCCGGTGATCCCCAATATCAATCCCAAGATTATGGTCGTATCCCATTATCGTCGTGCAAACAATATCGTATGCAGGGGCCAACCTCTTTTCCCGCCAACTCGGACTATAAAGAAACGAATGGTTCTTGAGATGCGAGTCGCAATTCCCCAACGCATAATCGACCATTACCTGACGAGCGAACATTTGAGTATCAGCAATTACGTTAGACGATTGCTCTCTTATCAATCGGCCGCAAAGAGCCATATAGCAGCTATCGGGACGTGTCTCGTATTTCATATACGAAGGCCAGCCAACCGCTTGGCAAAAATCCTCCTGATGCAGCCTCAGAGGCACATCGAATCCGCTCATCGACGGCGGCTCATTGCTCCAGATTCTGTCATAACGCTCGGAAAAGAACGCACCAGGAATCGTATCCGAAGCTTCTGAACGGGCAATTTCAAGCCCAGCAGCAGACGCTGCCGTCATGCAAATTAATTCGTTGAACGGCAAATCCGGATGTTTAGTTGAAGCAATCTTGACTATGTGAGTCGAGGGGGGCAGAGCCGAGCGGCAGCATATCCAATCCCCCGACCCGGCCTTTTTTGCATCTTTACCGCGCGGTAAAAACCAACCGGTTTTAGACTGAGCGCCCGCCAACGACAGCCTCGAATCCTGCATATCATTTGCAATCTCAAACACTTCCGCCTTAGAAAGTGCCTCAAAATCCTCGTCTTGCAGAGGACGATAGCCCGGATCGTAGCTCGATTTCTCATCGCCGAGAAACCTCAAGGCACCAACGCACTCATCGCCCAAACGCTCGAGCATCGATAAATAGTCTGACTGGGGGATTTGAAAACGCATCGACAGCTCATGCCGAACCGGGCCCTCGGGAAGCATGCCCGAAAAGAAGGCCGAAAACTCATTGCTGGCATATGGCTCATGTCGCAAGGGAAGAGAAGCTGAGAGTGCGGCAGCATCGTCGCGTTCAAGATATCCCTCATCATATGCAAACGTCTCGTTTACGGGGTCGGCCCTCTCAAATTCTCCGACCAGCTCAAACGTTCCCCGATACTCACGATAAACCTTTAATGCCATGAGCCGTCGCCCCTCTCCCTCAGGATCAAATCGACCCCCAAGCTGTTAGCGATTTGAAGGGTTTGGCGAAGATTGGCACCCGCCTTTCCACGCTCAAGCTCGCTCACAAAGCGCAAACTGCACTGGTTGAAATCAGCCACATCGCGTTGGGTATAACCGAGCTTCTTCCGGCGCTCACGCAAATATGCACCGAGTTCAGCTGGGTCAAAAATCGTTCGCTCATTCCAGTCTTGCATGCTAATCCCCTATGATTATCCCAAACGGGATAATCATAGCACATCATGATGGAATTATCCCGTTTGGGATAATTGTCTTAACGTGAATGACGCTCCGGGACGTTACACCGCGACGACTACTCAAAGTATTGGAATTTGTTGGTCGAGAAGGCAAACGTGACGACGAAGCCTTCGCCGGGCTCGGATGCCGCGGTGACATCGATACCCATCTTGGAGCACAGACGCGCCACCAGGTAGAGGCCAATGCCCGTTGCGCGCTTGGTGGTGCGGCCGTTATCGCCGGTAAAGCCCTTCTCGAACACGCGCGGCAGGTCGGCCGCGCTCACGCCGCAGCCGTTGTCCGCGACGGTGAGCTCGATGCGTTCGCTCGCCAGGCCCTCGTCCAACAACGCGCCCGAAAACACGATCTTTGCGCCGTCCTCGCGCGCATATTTAATGCTGTTCTGAATGAGCTGGCCCAGAATAAACTCGAGCCACTTCTCGTCGGTAAAGACCTCAAAGTCGAGGTTCTCGCACACCGGGGCCACGTGTGCCGCGATGAGCTCGCGCGCGTTGGCCTTAATCGCGCCCGTCACCAAGGTCTTGAGATCCCAGCGGCGAATCAGGTAATCGCGCTCCACAACCTCCGAGCGCGCGTAGTACAGCGCCTGGTCGATATAGCGCTCCACGCGAGCCAGCTCGCGACCGAGGTCATCTACGCGCGACAGGTCGTCTTCGCTGCCGTCCAGGTTTTCCAAAATCAGATGGGCTGCCGCCAGAGGCAGCTTGGCCTCGTGGACCCAGCTCTCGATATAGTCGCGATAGTCATCGGTCTGACGCCGGCCTTCGGCAACCTCGTCGCAAGCGGCTTTGCCCACCCGGCGCAAGACCTCGTACTCGAGCTCGCCCTCAGCATAGGTCGGGCATTGCACCATCTCCTGCACCCATGCGGGGCTCTCGAGCTCCTCGGCCGCGCGCTCCAGCTGACGCAGAAAACGGCGGCGACGCGCGTACTCGACCACGATGCCGAGCATACCAAAGATAAAGGACACGCCGACCGCCACGACCACGATAGAAACGGGTGCGCCGGCGACCGTCAGCACAAAGCAGCTCAGCAGCACGCCGCACGTCCACACGGCGACGGGAAGCAGCGCATCTTTAAAGAACTTGCCAAACGACATAGCCGGCCCCTAGACCGAATAGCCCTGGCCGCGGTGCGTTGTCAAATACCCCTTGATGCCGATTTTTTCGAGCGTGGTGCGCAGGCGGTTGATGTTGACGGTGAGCGTATTGTCGTCCACAAAGGCGTCGGAGTCCCACAGGTCCTGCATGATGGCCGAGCGCGAAACGATCTTGCCCGCGCGGCTCAGAAGCAGCGAGAGGATACGCAGCTCGTTTTTGGTGAGCTCGGTGCTGGTGCCCGTTTGCGTGTTGGTGACCATTGAGCGGGCGAGGTCGAGCTCCAGCCCCTTGTGGACAAGTGTGCTGCGCTCGCCTGCCGCCGCGGTGCGACGCAGTAAGGCATTGATGCGCGCCACGAGTACGCGCGCGCTATAGGGCTTGGGAACGAAGTCGTCCGCGCCGAGCGTCATGGCCATGACCTCGTCAATCTCGGTCGCGCGAAGTGAGGACGATGATGGGAACCTCGGATTCGCGGCGAACCTCGTGGCAGATATGCTGGCCGTCCTTGACGGGAAGCGTGAGGTCGAGCAGCACCAGGTCGGGCACGGCGGCGAGAATATCGCGCGAGACATGCTCAAACGATTCGCAGGCCTCGACTTCAAACCCGGCGCGGGCAAGGATGTCGACAAGCTCGCGACGAATGGGCTCGTCGTCCTCAACGATATAGATCAGCGCCATTGATTCCGCTCCCCTCTTGGTTGTCTTGTCCCATTATGACCGCAAAGCTGCAGGTACACGCCTCGCGCGGTGCCAGGTGACAGAACTGTTCGCGAGCGGGGGCGTTTTGTCCGCCTCGCACTCGCAGCGGTGGCGGGGACCAAAATGATTCTTTAATCCCCGTCCCAGAAAAATCATTTAGCGGCGGGCGCGGAGCTTTTCGTAGCCTTCGGCAAAGAAGGCGACCGTGGCGGCGTCGGTCTCGGCGGCATCGGTATCGTCGGCGGGGACCACGCCGTGCTCGTCGCTCACTAGGAACAGCGCGCCCTTGAGCTGCGCGGGAATGTCTACGCGCGTGACCGGGATGCCCTTGGTCTGGGCCAGCTGCTCAATGAGCGTCGCCGTGCCGCACAGACACTCGTCCGCTGGCGCCACAAAGGCAAGCTCGCCGTTATCGACGGCGGCGAGCAGCTCGGGCGCCACGCCGGTTTCGTCGGCCTCGGAGCGGGCCTCAGCGGAGCGGGCACGCAGCGCCTTGGCCGACGTATCGGTTAGCGGCTCGTACTCCCCCACCGTCATGGCGGCGTTGCCGTTAACGTCGATCACCAGCATGAGCACGCCATCGTGCGCGGTGTAATCACCCTCGGCTAGCGACCACTCAACGTGCTGTTTGGCCCAGCTGAGCATGTTATGGGTAAGTGGCTCGCCCTGCACCAGGCGCTCGGACAGCGCGCGAATGTGGCGGTTGAGCATGGGCACCTTTTTATTGGACATGCGCCAACGGCAGACAAGCGCGGGCTTGTCGAGCGTAAACTTCTCGACCGCCTCCTGATTGGCGCAAAAGTCCTCGTACGCACGCTGATCCTCGGCATTACCAAACAGCTCATCATCATCAATCTGGGGCATGGTTGTACCTTTCGTGTTAGTCATTCCGTCCTCTTATACCAAAAAGACGGCCCTCCAAACGGAGCAGCCGTCTTTTGCGGAGATTATTTTGACGATACGGTCAGGCGACCGATCGGCTTAATGGGATAGAACAACATCCCATTAAGGGTTTTCCAAGTGCCCGAGATTGCCCCGAAAGGAGCGCCGCGTACTAAATGTACGCAATCGACGGTTTGAGGGGCAAGGTCGGGTGCTTGGGAAAGCCTCTAGTGCCTAAAATGCCTGGCCCCTGTGAAGACCATCGCAATACCATGCTCGTTGCAGGCCTGGACGCTCTCGTCGTCGCGCTTGGAGCCGCCGGGCTGGATGATGCAGGTCACGCCGTGCGCGGCGAGCACGTCGACGTTGTCGCGGAACGGGAAGAACGCGTCGCTTGCACAGGCAAAGCCGCCCTTCTCCACGCCCTCGCGCTCGCAGAAGTCCTCGGCGCGCTCGCAGGCAAGCAGCGCAGAGTCAACGCGGTTGGGCTGACCCGGGCCCATGCCAATGCCGGCCTTACCCTTGGAAACCAGGATGGCGTTGGACTTAACGCCCTTGCAGACCTTCCAGGCAAACTCGAGCTCGGCCATCTCGGCGTCGGTGGGCTTGCGGTCGGTGGGGAACGTAAAGGTCGCGGGATCCTCGGTCACGTGGTCGACTTCCTGCACCAGCATGCCGCCGTCGATGGAGCGCAGCTCCACCTGGGCGCCGTGGTCCACGCCGCCGGTGGCCAGCACGCGCAGGTTGGGGCGCTTGGCCATGCGCTCGAGCGCCTCGGCAGTGTAGCTCGGGAGCGATGATGACCTCGACGAACTGCTTGTTCTGATCGGCAAAGTGCTCAACCAGATCAAAGGGAACCTCGCGGTTGCAGGCGATGATGCCGCCGAAGGCGCTCTTGGGATCGCAGGCGAAGGCGCGGTCGTAGGCGGCCGTGATGTCCTCGGCCACGGCGGAGCCGCAGGGGTTCTGGTGCTTGAGGATCACGCAGGCCGGCTCGTCGAACTCGCGGACCAGGTTCCAAGCGGCGTCGGCATCCAGATAGTTGTTGTAGCTGAGCGGCTTGCCCTGGATCTGCTCGGAGCCCACGAGCGGGAACTGCGAGCTCGCGGTATTCTCGCAGCCCTCGGCAAAGCGATAGACCGTGGCCTTCTGCTGCGGGTTCTCGCCATAGCGCAGGTCGTCGACCTTCTCCAGCGAGATCTCGAGCTTGGCAGAGGTGTCCGCCACGTCGCTTGCCTGGGCGGCAAGCCAACGGGAGATAGCCGTGTCGTAGGCGGCGGTGGTCTGGTAGACCTTCACCTGCAGGCGACGACGGGTGGAAAGCGTGGTGCAGCCACCGGTCTCGTGCATCTCGGCTAGGACGGCATCATAGTCGGCCGGGTCGGAAATGACGGTAACGCTCGTGGCGTTCTTGGCGGCAGAGCGCAGCATGGAAGGACCGCCGATGTCGATGTGCTCGATGGCATCCGCGAAGGTGACCTCGGGGTTGGCGACGGTCTTCTCGAACTCGTACAGGTTGACGACGACCAGGTCGATCAGCTTAATGCCGTGCTGTGCCGCCTCCTGCATGTGCTGCTCGGAATCGCGGCGGGCCAGCAGCGCGCCGTGAACCTTGGGGTGCAGGGTCTTAACGCGGCCGTCCATCATCTCGGGATAGCCCGTGAACTCCTCGATGGGGGTTACGGGGACGCCCGCGTCCTCGATGGCACGAGCCGTGCCGCCCGTAGAGATGATCTCGACGCCAAAGTCGTCAACCAGCGTCCGTGCGAAATCGACGACGCCCGTCTTATCGGTAACCGAGATCAACGCGCGTGCGATCTTCACATCAGATCCCATGCAGTCCTCCTGTCTGGTACGCCGCCGTGCTCTGTGAGTCGGTGATACGTCGATCTGCAGCGCTCGCGCAGCGGCATTGAAAATACTGATTCAATGTAGCGCATCGAGCGCATCGATGCACCCCGCAACGGGCGCATGTGCAGAAAAAGTTTGCGAGCGGAGGGGATGGGCACGGCACCGGGCACGGTGAGTTCATGGAACACAGGGGCACCATAATTAGATGCCAATAGCGTGGTAGAACTGTGCTCGATATGCATCCGCAAAAGAAAGAGGCACCATGGTCTCGCGGGTTCTCTACCGACCGTTTGATACCGAAGACTTCGACGCCATCGCGTTGATTCTGCAGCAGCTTTGGCATAACAATTCGGATAACGATGAGTACAACCGCCTCGAGGCCGCATGCGACCTCGCCTATTGCCTTTCGTCTTCGACGTTTTCGCAGGTTGCCGTAATCGACGGCCATGCACGCGGCATTGCGCTTGCACGCGCAGGACAGAGCTCCGGCGCCACCGTTAAGGAACATTGGATGGATACCGAACGCGCGCTGCTATCGCAGATGCGTGAGCTGGAGCCCGATGCCTGCGCCGAGTATCTCTCGTTTGTGCGCGCAACCATCCGAACCAACAACCGCCTGCTCGAGAGCAGCCCGTTGCCGCACGACAACGAGGTCACGCTGCTTGCCGTGGATCGCGATGTCCATGGCCTGGGCGTTGGCACGGTTCTGCTCGATGCCGCGGTCTCGCACCTGTCCTCGCTTGGAGCGACGAGGGCGCACCTGTACACCGACTCCAACTGCTCGTGGAAGTTCTACGAGCTGCACGGCTTTAAGCGCACGGCCACGCACCGCGCCAACCGCGAAGAGCGTCGCCACGACATGCCGCGCGAAAGCTTCCTCTACGAACTCGATCTAACAGCCTAAACCCAGCAGCCATACCTAGTCATTTAGGGATGTTCCCAGTGATTAGTCGTTGGGGACAATAAAATGGCCTTCGTAGGTAGCGCATGAAAATGGGATGGATCCGTCGGCAGTCGCCGGAGAAGATCCATCCCAAAAATCAGAGCGCGCTAGAACGTTCCGCCGCCGCCTCCGCCGACGCCGCCACCGCCGCCGCCAGAGAAGCCGCCGCCGCTGCCGCCGCTCGAGCTATCGGAGCTCGAAGCCAGCTCTCGGATGGTCTCGTGATACACATCGTTGAACGAATCGAGCGGAGACTCGTTGCCGTAGTGATGGTAATACCACCAGTAGCAGGGGTAGTTGTCGTAGAAATCGTCGCTGTTGCGCAGGTCCGCAGGCACGGCCTCGGCCAGCTGTCGCAGCACTTCTTTCGAAACGCCCAGGGCAACGCCCATCACCAGCAGCTTGTTCCACAGCACCAAATCGCCCGGGACGGCTTCCTTTAGGCGTGTGAAATCCTCGAGCCAATGCTTGAGCGCCTTGCAGCGAGCCGCCACCTCGGCGCCCTCCGGCGTAAAGCGGCGGAACGTAAGGCCCACGCCGATACCCACCAGCACAATCGGCACCGAGATAACCGCGGCGGTAATGTTCGCCTGTGCGCCATCGGTAAAGAAGATGGATCCCACGGGAACAAAGGCAATCAGGATACCAAGAACCAGGCAAAACACCATTGCAACAATGCCGTCTGAGGCAACGTACTCGCTATCGGCCAGCTTGCCCTTAACGGTGTTCTGATAGTCCTCGAGCTTGTCGCCCACGGGTGTAGCGTGCTGCTTGACGTAGTGCTGCAGCTCGTCGAACGTGCGCGAGCGATCGCCGTTCTCGTCAGGCTTAGCACCGGCAAAGAAGACCTTGAGCACCATGTGGTCAATGCCCTTGGCCGACTTCCAGCCCGCATCACTCACCGTCACGCGATACGTCTGCTCTTCTTTTTCACGCCCCAACAGACCCTTCTTGGCCTTGGTCACGGTCGCCTGCTCCAGCTTGATCACGCGGTCGTCAGTCAGCTTCATCAGTGTGGCGATATATGCCTGATCAGGTACGTCGTTCCAACTCATAAGAGCCGCAAGCACGGCGGGATGGTCGGCCGAAGGCACATCGCGGAAATATTCGTCCTGGAAAAGCGGCTTGGGCTTGCGCTTGCGCAGCTTGAGCATAACGATTGTGCCGGTAAAGGCCACCGCCGCAACAACACTTAGCACGGCAAGTGCATTGGAAATCATGCGAGCGTGAGCGCGGCGGGCGTTAGCTTCGTCGGCCCATTCCTTCTCTTCGCTCAGGATCGTTGACATGCGCTCTTCGCCCGAAGCGGCAAGCTGCGGCACCCAGTCGCTAGGGAAGGCGATGCGTGCCTCGGCGAATTCGCCCTGGTGCACGCAGGGAATGGTATAGGTGACCATGGGCTCGTCCTCATCGAGCGACACGTCGCCCGTCAGCGGACCATGGCCCCATGCGCGGAAGTTATCGCCCTTGACGGCCGCCGTCCCGGCAGCGGCATTCGCGAAGCACACTTCCATCTCGACGTCATCGGAATCCGCAGACCAGCCGTCACCTACGAACTTCCAGTAGAGCTCGGCGGTATCGGCCCAGTTCATAACCGCACCGGTCATGGAATAACTCACGTAGTAGATTGCACTGTCGCCGCTCTCGTGAGGGCTGAACACCTTAATCCTTACGCCGTCACCGGTCTGCTCGACCGTGTAGACGCCAGAGTCGCCTTTGTTCGCGCTATCGACTTTGTTAAACGCGGTGTCCTCTTCCTCGACACTCAGCACGTCGACGCCCGCCGTGCCGCCCTGCTGGTTGGAGCCCGTATTGATCTCCCAAAACACGCCGTTGATGTCGTCGTCGAAATCAAACTGGCGTCCCTCGACAACGGTCAGCGATCCATCGGCCTCGACCGTGGCACTGATATAGGTCTGGGTCATGGAGTAGCCGTCGGCGTGCGCGGCGACAGGCAGCAGCAACAACGCAAGCGCGACGAGCACGCAGACGGAAGCGAATCGCGCAAACAGGTGGCGCTGCCGGCTGACTTTGGCGGCGAGGGTGTTCATAGGCACATCCTTTGTCTGTAAAACCAACAGCGCCATTGTCCCACGTTTGCGGGTACGCATGACGAACATCTAGGCGACCGGAGCGCCAAACGGGATGAAAGTCACACCCGCACCCCAACAGCCAGTCATTGGGGACGTTCTTAAATGACCAGTCATTAGGGACACCCTTGGCATGGCCTGCGCCAGCAATAGATACCACTTCACAGCTCCGTCACAGGTGTAGCGGCTTTGTGTGGGCGCGGCATGCGCTGACTGAGCCGCCAGCCGAGGGGCATAAAGTAGTTGAGCGAAAACGGTTTGCCCCTTTGCCGTTCGCTCGAGGATCATGTCCCCCTTTTCCGCGGAAACCCCGGCAGTTGCGAAGAGCTGCCGGGGTTTCTGTCGTTTGTGAGGCTAAGTCGGTACGCAGCGATCGAGACCTTGAGCCGCAAACCCACCGTGCGCAATGCGCACCGCCGCCAACTTGTGAGCGCGGCAACGCCTTCCCTGCCAAGCCCCGCGCTATACTCATCCGCATGGATATCAAAACACGCAACATAGCAACGCCCGCCGCGGACGCACCAGCAACGGCAGTGCCCACCCCCGTCGTGGGCCGCTTTGCCCCGTCGCCCTCGGGCCGCATGCACTTGGGCAACGTGTTCAGCTGCCTGTGCGCGTGGCTTTCGGCCCGCAGCCAGGGCGGCAGCATCGTGTTGCGTATCGAGGACCTGGACGATCGCTGCAAGCGCCCGGAACTTGCCGCTCAACTGATTGACGACCTGACCTGGCTGGGGCTCGAGTGGGACGAAGGCCCCTACTACCAGCACGATCGCCTGGATCTGTACGAGGACGCCTTGCACCAGCTACAAGACGTCGGCCTCACCTATCCCTGCTTTTGCACGCGCGCCGAGCTCCACGCCGCGAGCGCGCCGCATGCCAGCGACGGCACACCCATCTACCGCGGCGCCTGCAGAGGTCTTTCTGCTGATGAAATCACCCGCCGCAGTGCCCTGCGTGCTCCGGCCACGCGCCTGCGCGTGCCCACCGTCGACGACCTCGCCAGCGACGTGATCGAATTCGTGGACCGCACGTACGGAGCCCAATGCGAAGCACTCGCCACCGAGTGCGGCGACTTTTTGGTGCGCCGCAGCGACGGCGTGTTTGCCTATCAGCTGGCCGTGGTGGTCGACGACGCCGCCATGGGCGTCACCGAGATCGTGCGCGGATGCGACCTGCTTGGTTCCACGCCGCGCCAGATCTATCTGCAACATCTGCTGGGACTGCCCACGCCGCACTACGCGCACATTCCGCTGCTCATGTCACCGGACGGCCGCCGCCTTTCCAAGCGCGATCGCGATCTGGACCTGGGCGAGCTCCGCACCCGCTTTGGCACACCCGAGGCACTGCTGGGCTGGCTCGCCGGGCAAACAGGCATCGCGCCGGACACCACGCCGCGTACCGCCGAGCAGCTGGTCGAGCACTTTAGCTGGGACGTCATCCGCGCGCATCGGGAGAACATCACTGTAACGGTCGAGTAGCCAGCCACCCCGCCTCTACGCAACATCCCAGGGCTGGAGTTCGTCGCCCAAGCGAACGATGCAGTCGTAGAGCACGGTGTGACGCTCGGCCGGGTTGGTATCCCGATGAAAATGCCCGTAGTACCAGCGCTTGTAGTCCAAGCGGTCTTCCAGCTCATCGAAAAATGCCGTAAGCCGATCAACGGAGGGGCAATTCCAGCCGGACGCTGGATAAAGCGTGGACGAAAGCATGCGCGTAGAGCAGGTGTGAGTGATCACGTAGTCGACCGTCCAGCCCACGCTGTCGAGCTTTGCCCGCGCCTCCTCAAAGTTGCGCTCGTCCGGCAGCTCCTGCGGCCACCAGCTGGAATACGGAATGCGGTATTCCTTGTCCACGCTCGTGGCGCCGCCCATGGTAAAGACCGTTGAGCCGTCGAGCTCAAAAACCTCGCCGCGCGTCAGGCGCCGTATGGGCGAGGTATCCGACAGGCGCTGCGTCAGCCCACCGTGCCACAACTCCATGGGGCGTTCCGCCCAGTGATCGAAACGCTCGTGGTTGCCGTCGACAAACAGCACGGTGTAGGGGCGCGACTCCAGCCAAGCAATATCGGCACATTCCTCGGTAGAAAAGTCCCAGGGAAAGCCAAAGTCGCCCGCGATGATGAGATAGTCGTCGCTCGCCAGGCCATCCCCAAGCTCCCAATCGCGGAGCTTTTGCATGTCAGCGCCGCCATGAATATCGCCTGTTACATAGACCGTCATCGGATTACCACTTCCCTGTAAGTCGCTAGCCCACATTCTGCACGATCACTAAGTCAACCGTTCCAGCCCTTCCATCCTTTGGGACCTACCCCTCGCTCTTCCATCCAAACGGGTCAAACACCCAAAAGATCAGATCGAGCACGCCGCCGGTCATCGTGGCGCCGGCAAGAGCCATGCAAACATGCAGAAAGCTGGCACTTCGGAGCACGTCGAACGGCCCCAGAACAGCCAACAGCGCGACCGCTGCGCCGGCTACGCACAGCGCGAGGCACGGCCCCGCGTCCTTAACGCACTTCTTTGCGAGATGCTTTGCGTTGTCACTCATCGGTATCGAACTCCTTAGAGGGTCGTTGTTCAGACGCATGCCGCCGCGGCAGAGACGGGGCGGCAGGGTAAGTGTCACATGCTGTGCGGACATCAATGGAGAAACCGCCTGCTCGACCAACCTTTGACGCCGTTTTGCACCGGCACCACATCCCCCGCTATCGAGGTCTAATACTTTTCCCACCGCCACCCAAAAACTCATCCAACGTTAATCTTGGCTCAAGAATCGCTTAATCTATAACCTGCACTATAGAGTTCGACCAAGGGCGGGGCGGCGCCGCGCAACGCAGACCGCCGAACGCAACGCTCGCGCCCGGGCAAATCGTCCGGCGTCGCGCCCATCGAACGAAAGGACAGGTCATGGACGACCTCGAAAAAGTTGAAACCATCCGCACCAAGTGCAACGTGAGCTACACCGATGCCAAGGCCGCGCTCGACGCCGCCGACGGCAACGTTTTGGACGCCATCATTTGGCTCGAGTCGCAGGGCAAGACGCAGACCACGTCGGCGCACGCCGCCACCGAGTCCGCGCCAGTCGATGAGCCCTCAGCCGAGATGGTCGCCGCGCAGGCCGCCTACGAGAAGTCGAGCGAAAAGACCGACTTCTCCAAGAAGATGGACAGCGTGTGGGAGTACCTCAAAAAGCTCTTCCGCCTGAGCCTGGACACCAAGTTTATCGCCACGCGCCGCGATGCGATCATCCTCAACATCCCCATCCTGATCCCCATCATCGCCCTGTTTGCCTGGGGCGCTACGATTTGGCTGATGCTGATTGGCCTGTTCTTTGGCATGCGCTACCGCATCGACAGCGACGGCGACGTGCCCGGCAGCATCAACAACCTTATGAATCACGCCGCCGATGCCGCGGACGACATCAAGCAAAATCTGAACGACGACAAGTAATCGCAGACGGGGGCACGCATGGCACGGATCCTGATCGTAGAGGACGAGGAGAAAATCGCCCGCTTTGTGACGCTCGAGCTGGAGCACGAGGGCTACCAGGTGGAACACGCCGCCGATGGCCGCACCGCCGTGGACCTGGCGCTGGAGCGCAACTACGATCTTATTCTGCTCGATGTGCTGTTGCCGCAGCTCAACGGCATGGAGGTCCTGCGGCGCGTCCGCAAGCACAAGGATGTGCCGGTGATAATGGTCACCGCGCGCGATGCCGTGATGGACAAGGTGGCCGGGCTCGATGCCGGCGCCGACGATTACCTGACCAAGCCGTTTGCGATTGAGGAGCTGTTCGCACGGATCCGCGTGGCGTTGAAGCGCTCGGAGGCCGTGCGGGCGGCTTCGGGCGTTGGCGGCATCGGGACGGGCGCGGCAGGCGGCACGGGTGTCGGCGCCACTGCGATGCCCCCGGTCAGTGACTCGACCCAGGTTTCCGCCTCGCTCTCCCCCGCCACGCTCGCCGTGGGCTCGGTTGCGCTCGACCCCGACCGCCGCGAAGTCACGGTCGGCGGCTCGCCCATCGCGCTCACGGCCCGCGAGTTCGATGTCCTCGCCCTGCTTATGGCGCATGCCGAGACCGTGCTCACGCGCGAACGCATCGCGCACGAAGCGCTGGGCTACGAATACATGGGCGACACCAACAACGTCGACGTGCACATCGCGCATCTACGCGCCAAGATCGAGGACGCCGGCGGCGCCCGCATCATCCAGACCGTGCGCGGGGTGGGCTATGTCTGCCGCGCGTAACGCCGAGGCCAAGCGCGTCACCTCCATCGCCCGCGCCATCAACTGGAGCTATATGTGGCGCCGCCTGATGAGCTACGTCTGGCTCGATCTGTTGCTGGTGGTGATTGCGGCGGCGATCCTCGTCTATGGATACAACCAGACACTGCCCGACAGCGCGTTTACCGCAGGATGGATCCCCGGCGCCACCGTTCGCGGCATGTCGCTGAAGCCCGCGCGCGGCTGGGACCTGACAACGCTCACCTATACCGTCGAGCTTGCGCGTACCACCAAGACCTTCCCCCTCGCGCAGGACCTCATCGCACTTTGGCCCCTCTATATCGTTGTTGTAGGTTGGCAGGTCATCAGCATGCTCGATATGCTCGGCGGCGCTCGCCGTGTGCGCCGCACCATGGCGCCGCTCAACGACCTGGCCCTGCGCGTGGACGAGCTCGGCCGCATGCAGCTCTCCGGCGGCAAGATGGAAACGCTGGAGCAAGCCATCGAGCGCGCGAGCGTCGACTCGCCGAGCGTCACCACCGGCGACGCCGACCTGGCAAGCATCGAGGTCGCACTCAACCGCCTGCTGCGCCAGATGCAAGAGGCCAAGCTGCAGCAGATGCGCTTTGTCAACGATGCAAGCCACGAGCTGCGCACGCCCATCGCGGTGATTCAGGGCTACGTGAACATGCTCGACCGCTGGGGCAAAGACGACCCGGACGTGCTGGCAGAATCTATCGCGTCCCTCAAGGCCGAAAGCGAGCACATGCAAGAGCTCGTGGAGCAGCTGCTGTTTTTGGCGCGCGGCGATGCCGGGCGCACGGTCCCGCGGCGTGCGCATACCAACCTGGCTGCACCTGGTCGGCGAGGTTTGCGAAGAATCGCAGATGATCGATGCCGGGCACACGTATCGGCTGGCCTTTGACGCTGCGCTTATCAGCGACCCGCGCTGCGACGCGTCCGTCGATGTCGCGCTCGTGAAGCAGGCTCTGCGCGTGATCGTGCAAAACGCCGCCAAGTATTCGGACGCGGGCACGCCCATCTCGTTTGGCGTAGCGCCGGATGCGGGCGCGGGCACGATCGACATAAGCGTTGAGGACGAGGGCATCGGCATGAACCAGGAATCCGCAGCTCACGCGTTCGAGCGGTTCTACCGCGCCGACAACGCGCGCGATGCCGGAGCGCAGGGGCTCGGGCCTGGGGCTCGCTATCGCCAAGTGGATCGTCGATAGCCACGGCGGCGTCATCGGTGTGACCTCGGTCGAGGGCGTCGGCAGCCGCTTTACGATTCGCCTACCGCGGTAGGAAGCCCCTCGGCATAAATAAAGGGATAGGGCCACGCAGCCCTATCCCTTTTTGCTAGCTATGACAGCTTGTGCGCTACTCGCGGCACAGGTGCACGGCGAAGCCGGCGAACTCGCGCTTAAAGTACACGAGCTTGGTACCACCGTCGGGTAGCAGCGCGCGCGACTCCTCGTTGACCTCGAGCCCGCGCTCGGCAAACCACTTCTCAGCTGCATCGATGTCGTTAACGGCAAAGCCGATGTGGCCTTTGGTGCCACGACCGTTCTGCTTCATGACCTCGACCAGCGAATCGTTGAAGTACGAAACCGGGGTCTCGATAACGGGCAGGCCCATCATCGTCGAGAACAGCTCCGCGATCTCCAGGGCGTCTGCCGGGTCGGTGGCGTTAATGCCCACATGGGCAACGCGCATGCCAAAGAGCTCGACCGGATTGGCGTTCTGCTCATTCATACAGGTAGCGCCTACTGAGCCATGACGTCGAGAACGGCCTTCTCGGCAGCGACGCGGTTCATGCCGGTCATGAAGGGCACGCCGCTCACGTACGGGCAGGGTGAGGCCCTCGGGGGGGCAACGGTGGTGGCGATCAGCAGGTCGGCGCCCTCGTCGCAAACGTCCTTGGCCTCGGAGATGGCGCACTGCACGATCTCGTACTTGTCGGCGTAACCGTTGGCGTCGAGCATGGTGGCGACCTTCTGGGCAACGAGCGTGGAAGTAGCAGCGCCAGCACCGCAAGCCAAAACGATCTTCTTCATAGGTAATGTCTCCCTTCGTGGTTTACTTTAGGTAAGTGTACCGCAGCGAGCGATGGCACTCAGCCTCGATGAGCTTTTATGCCAGTTTGCTTGCGCGCTGCGTATAATACATCTAGCACGCATTGTCATACCGCTTGTTTTACGAGCGACCGAGGAGCTCAATATGCCCGATTCCCGCACACTCTGGACCGCCGTCGTCATTATTTGTATCGCCGTGTCGGTGTTCTTTAGCGTCAAAAAACGCACCACGTTTAAACGCCTGCAGCAGCTTATGGCCGCTAAGCAGTGGGACGAGTTCGATCGTTTGCTCGACAGCAAGCTCACCAGCATGCTGTACCCGCGCTACAACCGCGACTACCTGCGCCTGAACTCCTATCTGCTGCGCGAGGACCACAAGCGCGCCGACGAGATGTTCGATTTGCTGCTGGGGCTCAACCTGCCCAAAATGCAGCGCGTCGACCTGGTAATCAAAGCTTTTAACTACTACGTTGGTCAGGAGAACCGCAAAAAGTCCAAGGAGCTGCTGCACGAGATCAAAGGCTTTGAGGGCGGCCAGGCCGAGGCAGTCGCGCACGAATGCCAACTGATGTACGACACGATGATCCTCAAGCGCCACAACGACATTCCCGAGCTGGAGCGCATGCTCGAGGAGGCCGGCGACGATAAGGTTAAGGGTTGCCGCCTGGAGTACCTGTTGGCCCTACAGTACAAGAACAAGGGCGACGAGGCCAAGTTTGCCGAGTACTTGGAAAAGTCGGGTCGGCACTCGATGGCTGTCAACGCGTAACGGGCGGCTTGTGCTAGACTTCTAGTCTCACGGGGGCGTGGCGGAATTGGCATACGCAGGAGACTTAAAATCTCTCGCCGCAAGGATTGTGGGTTCGAGTCCCACCGCCCCTACCATGTATTGTTTACGAGCCCGTGTCCCTTTGGGATGCGGGCTCGTTTCTTTTGAACGCCGGTGGGGCTCGAACCCGCGAGGGGGCGAGCGTCAAGCGGACGCGCAGCGTCCGCAGCGAGCCGGCGAGGGCGTCGGCAGGCGGCCGAAGCCGGTGCGGATTTGCGCAGCAAATACGCGGACGTCCCACCGCCCCTACCATTTGGCTTTTACGAGCCCGTGTCCCCCAGGGATGCGGGCTCGTTTCTTTTGGACGCCGGTGAGGCTCTAAGTTGCGGTGGAATAGATCCTGTTTATATCGTTTACCAGCTTATTTAGGAACTATTTCACCGCAACTCAGAGAAGGATGGTTAAAGGGCGCTCAGGCTCGGGGTCCAGCCGATGGTGGGGGTCGCGCCGTCGAGAGTCTCGTTGATGGTGGCGGCCATGCCGGCGAGTAGACTGTTCTCGCTTACGGTGAGCGTCTTGTAGCCGCCGGCTCGCATGAGCTCGCGGATCACCACGGCACCCGCCAAGATCACGCCCGCGCGCTTGGGCTGCACGCCCGGCAACGCGGCAATGCCTGCAACATCCAACGCAGACATGCGCTCGATGGCGGCCGAGATCTGCTCCATCGAAAGCTCGCGCAGGTGCACAAAGTTCGAGTCGTACGGCTCCAGTTCGTGAACGAGTGCCACGAGCGTAGTGACGGTACCACCCACCGCGACCAGGCGCTCGGCGCGCTCAAAGTCGATGGGCAGGCCCTCAAAATAGGCGGCGAACTGCTCACCTGCCCACGCGGCAGCGGCAGCAAGCTCGCCGCGTGCGGGTGGCATCGTCGAGAAAAACCGCTCCGTCACGCGGCGGCAACCGATGTCCAGCGAGCGCGTTCCCTCCAGCGCAAAGACGCCACGCTCCGGCGCATAGACGCCCGTCGCGAGCTCCGTGGAGCCACCGCCCGAATCGGCGACGATGATGCGCTCGCCAGCAAAGTCGTGTGCCACGCCAAAAAACGTCAGGCGTGCCTCGACCTCGCCCGGAATCACCTGCGGCTCAAGCCCCAGCTCGCGCAGGCCGTCCAGCAGCAGGGCGGCGTTGGACGCATCGCGCGCGGCGCTCGTGCACGTGGTGCAGATGCACGCGGCGCCAAAGGTACGCGCCTCGTCCACAAACATACGGCACGCAGCGAGTACACGCTCGACAGCCGCCTCGCAAAAAGCGACCCGTCGCGTCCACGCCCTCGCCCAAGTCGGTAATCTCGGTATGCTTGGACGATTCCACAATCGCTCCGCCCTCGACCTGGGCCAACACCAGTCGCGACGACACCGTTCCCAGGTCGATCGCGGCTACCTTATAGCGTTTGCAATTTGTCATTGCGGGCTCCCCTCCGGGCGCTATTTGCCGTTGGACACGACCGTCTGGCCCTCGACGCCGTTAAACCCAAACAGCATGTCGAGCGCTTGGATGTACCACGGCGCGTCCTTACCGACTTCTTCGATTTCCTTGGCAACTTCGCTGGCCTTCTTGGCGTTCGACGACTTCTGGCTCGACGAGGCATCCGAATCGTCGTCCAGGCCCTGCACTTCAATCCTCTTCTCGCCGGGCATCACCAAGCCCAGGTCCTCGGATGCCGCGTCCTTGATACCCTCCTCCGAGAGCAGCTTGTCGACGCTTTTTTGCAGCTCGTCATTGTATTGCTGGCGAATCTCGACCTGCTTGGACAAGATATCGCTCGAGCGCTTAGCCACATACAGGTCGCGTACGGGAAAATACAGGCTCACGAGCGCCAGCGCCACCACGATACCGATAAACAGCGGGCGCAGAGAGCCATGTGTAAAGTCATAGATTGCCTTAACCACCGCGTTGTCGTTGGCGTAGCGCATAAAGTCCGAGCCCGAAAGACGGCTCGAAGGCCTGCTCGCTTTGTCGTGCGTCTGGGCCGAGGGACGCGACGGATGCGACGAACGTGTCGGGCGTACTGGTCCATCTGTCGAAGTATTCACTTGAGCATTGGGGCGCGAGGTGCTTGTCGGGCGCTGCGTGGAGCGGTCGGCGCCGGCGTAGGCGGACCCACCGAGCTGCACCGTGCGCGCACGGCGAGGCGACGGCTCACGCGAACCGGCGGAATAGTACCTGTTGTCGTAAATCTGATCCATGTGCGCCTTGTGCGGTTGAGGTTTGTTTGCGCTTAGTATTCTAGTTATAGCACGAGCGCGCGCGCCACCTTCGACAGCCTTTGCTCGACATAAAAAAGGCGCTGAGTCATATGGCCCAGCGCCCAATGGTGCTCAACAGCGCCCGGCTGAAGCAAGGCAAATCCGAGTCTTCCCCGCCCCCGCGACCTCCGCGTGCCTAGCGAATGTTGTAGAACGCGGCCTTGCCGGCGTAGCGCGCACTGCCCTCAAGCTCGTCCTCGATGCGGATGAGCTGGTTGTACTTGGCGATACGGTCGCTGCGGCACGGTGCGCCCGACTTGATCTGGCCGGCGTTGACGCCCACGACCAGGTCGGCGATCGTGGAGTCCTCGGTCTCGCCGGAACGGTGGCTCACGATGCAGGCGTAGCCGGCCTCCTTGGCGGTCTCGATGGCCTCGAGTGACTCGGTGAGCGTACCGATCTGGTTGACCTTGACCAGGATCGCGTTGGCGGCACCCAGCTCGATGCCCTTCTTGAGGCGCTCGGTGTTGGTGACGAACAGGTCGTCGCCCACCAGCTGCACCTTGTTGCCAATGCGGCGGGTAAGCTCGACCCAGCCGTCCCAGTCTTCCTCGGCCATGCCGTCCTCGATGGAGATGATGGGATAGGTGTCAACGAGCTTCTCCCAGTAATCAACCATCTGGGCACTCGTGTACTCCACGCCCTCGCCCTTGAGCTCATACATGCCGGTCTCGGCGTTGTAGAACTCGGTCGAGGCCGGGTCCATGGCGTACATGAAGTCGACGCCGGGCTTAAAGCCAGCCTTCTCAACGGCCTTGGTGATGTACTCGAACGGCTCGGCATTGGTCTTAAGGTTGGGGGCAAAGCCGCCCTCGTCGCCCACACCGCCGCCCAGGCCGGCCTCGTGCAGCACGCCCTTGAGGGTGTGGTAGACCTCGGCGCACCAACGCAGGCCCTCGGCAAAGCTCGGGGCGCCCACCGGCATGATCATGAACTCTGGAAGTCGACGTTATTGTCGGCATGCACGCCGCCGTTGAGGATGTTCATCATGGGCGTGGGCAACAGATGAGCGTTGACGCCGCCCAGGTACTGGTACAGTGACAGGCCCGCCGACTCGGCAGCGGCGCGGGCGACGGCCAGCGACACGCCCAGGATGGCGTTGGCACCGAGCTTGGTCTTGTTGGGGGTACCGTCCGCGGCGATCAGCGCGGCATCGACGGCGCGCTGATCGAAGGCATCGAGGCCCACGACGGCATCGGCGCACTCGTTGTTGACGTGCTCGACGGCCTGCGAAACGCCCTTGCCCAGGTAGCGGCCCTTGTCGCCATCGCGCAGCTCGCAGGCCTCAAAGGCTCCGGTCGAAGCACCCGAAGGCACCATTGCGCGGCCAAAGCTGCCGTCCTCGAGCACGACCTCGACCTCGACGGTGGGATTGCCGCGGCTGTCGAGCACCTCGCGACCGTAGACGTCCAAAATATCGCTCATGTTGTCTCCCTCTCACTTGGAAACGTAGTGGATGCAAGCGACTGGCTGACCGTGCACCGTCGGTGCGCCTCCGTAAGTTAGCCATGTCGCACTTTTTGCATTATGCCCTAAGTTAGCCGAGGGATACACTTGATTTTCGAAAAATTTAGCGGGAACGATAAGGCGTGTCAGCCCGTCGTTCCCGCAGTCTTACTCCTCCGCCTTTGCGGCATCCCACAGGTCGTTGAGGCCGTGGGTCGAAAGCTCGGCAAGATCCACGTGAGCATCGGCCGCCATCTGCTCCATCGCGGCCCAGCGACGGCGGAACTTTGCCGTGCTGGCGCGCAGGGCACTCTCGGCGTCAATGCCCTCTTTGCGCGCGACGTTGACCAGGGCAAAGAGCAGGTCGCCAAACTCCATTTCGCGCTCGGGCGAGCCAGGGGCCTCGGCCTCAAACTCGGCACGCTCCTCGGCGACCTCGTCCCACACGTCCTGGACCGTCTCCCACTCAAAGCCCACGGCAGCTGCCTTGCGCGACACCTTCTGAGCCTGCATCAGCGCCGGCAGATGCGTGGGCACGCCGTCGAGCAGACCCTCGGGCGCGGCCTCGCCTGCCGCCACGGCCTTGTCCTTGGCAGCCCTCTCGGCAAGCTTGACCTCGTCCCAAATCTTGAGTACCTCGTCGGAGCTGTCGGCATCCACATCGCCAAACACGTGCGGATGACGGCGAATGAGCTTGGCGTCGATATCGCGCGCCACGTCGGCCAGCGTAAACTCGCCGGCATCCGCCGCAATCTGCGCATGCAGCACGACCTGCATGAGCACATCGCCCAGCTCCTCGCGTAGGTGAACCGCGTCGTCCGCCTCGATGCAGTCGAGTGCCTCGTAGGCCTCCTCGATCATGTTCTTGCCAATGCTGCGGTGTGTCTGTTCGCGATCCCACGGGCAGCCATCGGGCTGACGCAGACGCCAGATGGTCTGCACCAGATGCTGCAGCTCGGCCGACGCGTCGACCAGCGTGGACAGATCGCGCGAGCCCTCGGCATTTTGCTGAGCCATGTGCTCTGCCATGGTTAGTCCTCCTCCAGGATCACGTGGCGGAACGTTCCACCCTCGTAGATGCCGTAGCTGTGCGTGCCGTCCTTGGGGATGCTCACGCTGCCGGGGTTGAAGAGCCACAGGCCCGGGTGCGCGGCGCTCTCCTCGTTGACCTTGATGTGCGTGTGACCGTAGACGAGCGCGGAGCCCTCGGGCAACGCGGGCGCGTGGTCGACGCTGTTGTGCATGCCGGCGCCAAAGACGTGGCCGTGCGTCAGGAACAGCTCGCGGCCGGTCTCGTCGAACAGCGTGGCGTAGTCGGCCATGACGGGGAAGTCGAGCACCATCTGGTCGACCTCGGCATCGCAGTTGCCGCGCACCGCGATGATGCGGTCGGCCAGGGCGTTGAGCAGCGGGATTACGCGCTTGGGGGCGTAATCGCGCGGCAGGTCGTTGCGCGGACCGTGGTAGAGCAGGTCGCCCAGCAGGACGATGCGGTCGGGCTGCTGGGATTCGATGGCGGCGACCAGGCGCTCGGCCCAGTATGCCGAGCCGTGGATGTCAGAAGCGATGAGGTATTTCATGGGGGATCCTTTCGGTGAGGTTGATGGGGCGGGTGTGGCGCGTCGCCGACCGTGTTACTCAAATCGCAGTGCCGCGGCTTGTGCTGCCTGCATAACGCGCTGGAGCGGCACATTGTGCTCGCGGGCGAGACGGGCGCAGTCCTCGTACTCGGGCGCTGCACGCTCGCTGCCGTCGGGCAGGGTGGCCACCTTGACGGACACCTCGCCCCATGGCGTCGTTACGCGCTCAAAGCGGCGTGGCAGGCAAACGCGCTCCATGACGGCGACGAATGCCGTTGGTCGTGGTTTCCAAAAAGATAATCGTCTGCAGGCGCTCGATATCCTCGTAGGTGCAGATTACCTGCAGCTGCCAGCCGGGACGGCCTTTCTTGCAATAGAGGGGCAGCCAATGCACCTCGCGCGCACCCGCCTCGCGCAGGCGGTCGGCAGCGTAGGCGAGCACCTCGGGCGACGCGTCGTCGATGTCGCATTCCAGCTTGACGATGGTTTCGGGTGCATCGGTCTCGCGAGACAGCGGAGATTTGCTATCGCATGGCATACGGTCCGCTCCTTTCCGCGCGGGCTCGTTTTGTTCATCCAAACGCTAGCACATCGCGGGCGGCGTGGGGGCGGCGTCATGGGATGGGCGGGACTTTTGCCCGTCGCGGACGTCGGCGTGCGCCGGGATCGTCCTCGCCCCCCAAACGTGTACGGCAGCCTCCAAACACGTCATTTTTGCAGCTTTTGGAGGCTGACGTACACGTTTTGAGGCAGGGTCGATGTCGTGCGGCAGCCCTTGCGCGCCGCCTGCCCTTTCCAATCGATTTCGACCCCCGGTGTGTCCGGCGTGTTGAGAGCTGCGCCATTACAATGAAGCGGATTCGCTTGACGCAAAGGAGCTGCCATGTCTGCTTGCCCGCTGGTCGATTGCCACACCCACACCTCGTTTTCGGACGGACATGCCTCCTTTGAGGAAAACGTTCGCGCCGCTGCTGCGGCCGGCTGCCGCGTCATGGTCTCGACCGACCACCTCACCCTGCCCGCCAGCATGGATGCCAACTGCGAAGTGCAGGTTACTGAGGGCGACCTGCCGGCACATCGTCTGGCTTTTGAGGATGCTCGCAAGCTTGCCGCGCAGATTGCGCCGGAGCTCAGCTTTATCTATGGCTTTGAATGCGATTGGTACGAGGGCTGCGAGCCTTTGGTTGAGCGCTGGTCCCAGGGCGCCGTCGTACTCCTGGGCAGCGTGCATTGGATTGGCAACCCAGGCGATATTGCGGCAGGTGCTGCGGGCATGGCGGGGACGGAAAACGTCGCTCGCCCCGATACACCCGATTCGCCTGCGGCTGGATCGACGATGACACCGACCTGCATGTTTGGGATAACTTAGGCGTGCGCGGCGTGTGGGAGCGCTATGTCGATGACTGGTGCCGCGCTTGCGAAAGCCCGCTTAACTTTGATGTGATGGCTCACCCCGACCTGTTCATGCGCTTTTCGAAAGAAGGCTTTGCGCCCGATTTTGACCCCGCACCGTTTTGGGGGCAGATGGCAGAGTGTGCACACGACACAGGCCGCCGCGTTGAGGTCTCGACCGCCGCACCACGCAAGGGCCTCGACGACTACTATCCCGCGACCGGATTGCTGCGTTGCTTTGCCCACGCCGAGGTGCCGATCACTTTTGGCTCGGACGCACACCGCGCCTGCGACATCTGCTGGAACATCCGCGAGGCCCAGGCCCACGCCTACGACTGCGGTTATCGAACCTTCGACATCCCCCACCTCACCGGAGAATGGGAGTCCACGTCCCTCGCCTAACTAGTCGTTTAAGAACGTCCCCAATGACTAGTGGCGGCGGGCGTTGAGTTCGCCGGCTAGCTCGTCGAGGGTGATGCCGTAGCGCTCGAGCGTCACGAGCAGGTGGTAGACCAGGTCGCCGGCCTCGTAGCGGATGTGATCGTGATCGTTATCCTTGCAGGCCATGATCACCTCGCTTGCCTCCTCGGCAAGCTTCTTGAGCAGCTCATCCTCGACGTCGGTCAGCAGACGCGCGGTATAGCTCTCCTGCGGCGACGCGTCGCGACGGCCATGAATCACCTCGGCCAGGCCCGTCAGCGTCTCGCCGATATTTCCATCCTGAACGTTTGCGGTGCGCCCTTTGTTTTTTTTCTCAAAAAGAACTCAACGTGGGCCTCGTCGAGCCTTTCCTTCGCACCCATAGTTCAATCCTTTCTGGTGGCCAAGCGCCTGGTCGAGCGCCCGCCCTACGCGAGTTTCTTAAAGAAGCAGGTACGGTTGCCGGTGTGGCAGGCCGGACCCGGCGAGTCGACCTTGACCAGCAGCGTATCGCTGTCGCAGTCGGCCCAGAGCTCCTTGACCTCCTGCATATTGCCGCTCGTCGCGCCCTTGTTCCAGAGCTCCTGACGACTGCGGCTCCAAAACCACGTGGTACCGGTCTTGAGCGTCAGCCCCACCGACTCCTCGTTCATCCAGGCAACCATAAGCACCTCGCCGGTGTCATACTGCTGAACCACACAAGGAATCAACCCACGGGCGTCGTATTTCAGCTCGGTAGCATTTACCACCTCAGTCATCATTCCTCCCAAGTAATTACCGTGAACATCGCAGGTCGGCGAGGCTTGCCCAGGTGCCGCAGGTTGCCGCGAAAGAGGAGCGACGCGTACTTTGGTACGCGAGCGACGGTTTGAACGGCAAGATGCGGTGCCTGGACAAGCCGCAGCGAAGCCCGCAGCACTAGAAGTCCAACCTCACAGGGATTCCCTGCGATGCCATATACTCTTTGACTTCGCGAATGCTGAAGGTTCCAAAGTGAAAGACGCTCGCCGCCAGCACGGCGTCGGCCTCACCCTCGATCACGCCCTCGGCAAAATGCTCGAGCGCACCCACGCCACCGCTCGCGATGACGGGAATCGGCACCGCACGTGCCACGGCGCGAGTGAGCGCCAGGTCAAAGCCGGCCTTGGTGCCGTCGCGGTCCATGCTGGTGAGCAAGATCTCGCCGGCGCCGCGACGAGCCGCCTCCTCGGCCCACGCCACCGCATCGATGCCCGTAGCGTTGCGGCCGCCTGCGGTAAAGACCTCCCACTTGTCGGCACCGGATGCGCCAGGCAAGCCGACGTGCTTGGCATCGATCGCCACGACCACGGCCTGGCTGCCAAACGCCGCGGCAGCCTGGCTAATCAGCGACGGGTCGCGCACGGCGGCAGAGTTGAGCGACACCTTGTCAGCACCGGCTGCAACCATGGTGCGCATGCCCGCCAGGTCGCGAAATCCGCCGCCCACGGTATAGGGGATAGCCAGCTCCTCGGCCGCATGCCGCCATCTCGATGGTCGTCGCGCGGTTGTCGCTCGTGGCGGTAATGTCCAGGAAGACGACCTCGTCCGCACCCTCGCGGTCGTAGGCGCGGGCCAGCTCCACCGGGTCGCCCGCATCGCGCAGGCTCACAAAGTTGACGCCCTTGACCACGCGGCCGTCCTTGACGTCTAGGCAGGGAATTACGCGTTTGGTAAGCATGGGCTACTCCTCCCCTCGGGCGGCGGCCAGCGCCTGGGCCAGCGTAAAGTTGCCCTCGTAGAGCGCACGGCCGGTAATGGCGCCTTCAATCGCGACCTCGCCCACCACGGCCAGCGCGCGGATGTCGTCGAGCGTCGAGATACCGCCCGAAGCCACGACGGGAAAGCCCGCGACCTTGGCAACATGGCGATACGCCGCCACATCGATGCCCGTCTGCATGCCATCGCGCGCGATGTCGGTATACACCAGATGCTTAAAGCCCAGCTCGGAAAGCTGCGCCACGGCGTCGTCGAGCGCCACGCCCGCGCCGTCGCGCCAGCCGTTCACCTTGACCTGGCCGTCGCGCGCGGCGATGTCTGCCACCAACAGCTCGCCAAAGCCGCGAGCCACCACCTCGGCAAATCCCGGCTCGGTCACGAGCACCGTTCCGAGTGCGATGCGACGCGCGCCGTAGCCGGCCAGCTCGTCGATCCGCGCGAGCGAGCGGACGCCGCCGCCCACGTCCGCGGACAGACCGTCGACGCCGCAGATGGCCTTAATCGCTGCCGAGTTGGCAACGCATGTGTTCTCGTCCTCGCCAAAGGCAGCGGACAGGTCGACGACGTGCACCCAGCTCGCACCCTGCTCGGCAAAGGAGCCGGCAACGGCCACGGGGTCGTCGGAATATACCTTGCAGCGGCTGCGGTCGCCGCGCTCCAGGCGCACGACCTTGCCGCCGATCAAATCGATTGCGGGAAACAGAATCATCGGCCGGCCCCCTCGACGATGCTCACGAAGTTCTTAAGAATGCGCTGACCCAGCGCAGAGGATTTCTCGGGATGGAACTGGCAGCCCCCACGTTGCCGTGGCGCACGATGCACGGGAAGCTCCGCGTGTAGTGCGTGCGTGCCAGAACATCGGCGGCATCGGCATCGTCGGCCACCGCATAGCTGTGGGTGAAGTACATATTGGCGCCCTCGGCAAAACCGGCGAGCAGCGGATCGGCCGCACCGGCAGGCGTCATGTGCACCTGGTCCCACCCCACGTGCGGCACCTTCAGGCGGCTCGACTCCAGACGCGCGCACGAACCGCGCATAATACCCAGGCCATCGACCCAGGGGCCACCGGCCTGCTCGGGGGTGTTGCCGTCGGCAACTGCGCCCTCGTCCGCAGGCACGCCCTCGTTGCCGCGCTCAAAAAATAGCTGAAGGCCCAGGCAGATGCCGAGCAGCGGAGTTCCGGCGACGACGGCATCGAGCACCGCCGTCCGCCTCGCCGCTCTGGCGCATAAAGGCGATCGCGTCATAGAACGCGCCCACGCCCGGGATGACCAGGCCGTCGGCGTTGCGAATCTGCTCCGGGTCGTCCGATGTGCAGGCGGCGGCACCGGCGCGCGCAAGCCCACGCGCAACGCTCGACAAGTTGCCCTTGTGGTAGTCGACCACCACGATCTTCGGTTCGCCCACGCGACCCTCCCTTATCTCCTTCAAAACCTGCCAAAATAAACCTGTCCCTTTTTGGCAGGTTACAGCGAGCCCTTGGTGCTGGGGATGCCCTGCACGCGGGGATCCAGCTCACAGGCATGGCGCATCGTGCGGCCCACGGCCTTAAAGGCGGCCTCGATAATGTGATGCGAGTTGCCGCCCGCCAGCTCGCGCACGTGCAGCGTGAGCTTGGCGTCGCGTGCAAAGGCGTAGAAGAACTCGACGGCCAGCTCGGTATCGAAGCTGCCCACGCGCTCGGTCGGCACGGGCAGCTCGCAATAGGCCTGGCCGCGGCCCGAGATGTCCACGGCAGCCATCACGAGCGTCTCGTCCATGGCGATCGCCGCGTCGGCAAAGCGCGTAATGCCCGCCTTGTCGCCCAGCGCCTGGCAAAACGCCTCGCCCAGCACAATACCCGTGTCCTCGACGGTGTGGTGAGCATCGACCTCCACGTCGCCCACCGCGTGCACCGTCAGATCGAACAGACCATGGCGGCCAAAGCGTTGAGCATGTGGTCGAAAAACGGCACGCCGGTCGAGATATCACACACGCCGCTTCCGTCCAGGTCGAGCTTTACGACAATATCGGTCTCGCCCGTCTTGCGGGTCACCTCGGCATAGCGGTCCATCTACATCTCCTCCTTCACCAGCGCGGCAAACGCAGCCAGCACCTCGTCGTTTTCCTGCGGGGTACCCACGGTAATGCGTAGGCAGTCCGCGAGACCCGGCGCGTAGCTAAAGTCGCGCACCAGAATCGAATACTCGTCGCGCAGACGCTCGCGCACACGCGCGTGGCATGCGGCGTACGCACGAGCACAAAGTTCGCCGAGCTCGGCCATGCCTCCACGGGCATGCCCTCGGCGGCCATCGCACGCAGCGCTGCAAGTTCGCGATCGCGCTCAGCCGCGACCTGAGCCACCACGGGCGCGTACGCATCGCGGGCACGCACGCAGGCGAGCGCCGCCGCCTGGCTCAGCACGTTAACCGAGTAGATCTGGCGAATCGCCGCGAACACGTCAATAACCTCGGGCGCTGCGATCACATAGCCCAGGCGCGCGCCGGCAGCGCCAAACGCCTTGGACAGCGTGTGCAGAATCACCAGGTTGGGATGCTCGGCGATGAGCGCCTGCGCCGTCGTGGCAACGCCAAACGAATCATCGGCAAACTCAACATAGGCCTCGTCGACCATCACCATGCCAGGGCACGCGTCGCACAGCGCCGCGACAAAATCGAGCGGAGCCACGTCGCACGTGGGATTGTTGGGCGAGGTGACGATCGCCAGGTTGCACTCGGGCGCCGCCGCGAGCACAGCGGCCTGGTCGAGCTCGAAGGTCGCCGGGTCGCGCCACACATCGCGCACCTCGGTCTGACAAAGCGACGCAAAGAACGCGTACTCGCTAAAGCACGGCGGGCAGTTGAGCAGCGTGCGGCCCGCGCCGCCAAACGCCAGCAGATAGTTATAGAGCAGCTCATCGCCGCCGTTGCCCACGCAAATGTTCTCGCGTGCCACGCTATGCCAAGCAGCAAGCTCATCGCGCAGGTCGTTGGACATGGGATCGGGGTAGCGGTTGAGCGGTATGGCAGCCAGGGCGGCGTCGACCGCCTCGCGCACGCCGGCCGGCACGGGATAGGTGTTCTCGTTGGCCGAAAGGTTGATGCGCGTGGGCGTAAAGTTGGGATCGTAGGGCTCAATGCCGGCCAAGTAGGGCTGGACGAGCTCCTTCATGCGTGGCGTGAGTTCAGCCATTTTAGGCCTCCTCGCCAGTCGGACCAGCGCCATCCGCACTTGCAGCCACGGTCCACACCCTCGGCAACCGTCGCCACGGCGTCGCCCGGCCAGGCGACCTTGGTCAGGTCGGCCGCGGCCAGCGACTCGGCACTCACGGCATCCTCGCCCTGCTCCAGAACGCGGCGACGCAGGGCGGCGGATAGCGCGTGCGCCCACAGGCCCTCGGCCTCGGCCAGGCGCTGCGTAGCGGGAGCATCGGAGAGCAGGCCTTCGGGCGTATAGCAAATGACACTCGAGCGCTTAACGAACTCTTCGACCGAAAGCGGGTTGGAGAACATGGCCGTGCCGCCGGTCGGCAGCGTGTGGTTGGGGCCGGCAACATAATCGCCAAGCGGCTCGGAGCTCCAAGCGCCCACAAAGATGGCGCCGGCGTTGCGGATGCCGCCAAGCAGGCCCATCGCATCCTTGCAGTGCAGCTCCAGGTGCTCGGGTGCCACGGTGTTCACGGCCTCGACGGCGGCAGCCATATCGGCGGCCACCACGATGGTGCCCTCGTTGTCGAGCGAGGCGCGCGTGATCTCGGCACGCGGAGACTGCGCCACCAGGATGTCGATGCCGGCCTCGACCTCGCGCGCAAACTGCTCGTCGCAGGTCACCAGATAGCAGGCCGCCAGCGGATCGTGCTCGGCCTGGGCCATCAGGTCTGCCGCGACCACCATGGGTTTGGCCGTGGCATCGGCCAGCACGCAGACCTCAGACGGGCCGGCGACCATGTCGATTCCCACGTCGCCCGAGACAATCTGCTTGGCAGCGGCGACAAAAGCGTTACCCGGCCCGGTAATCTTGTCGACACGCGGAATGGTCTCGGTACCGTACGCCAGCGCGGCCACGGCCTGAGCGCCGCCCACCATATAGATCTCGTCCACGCCGCCGAGCTTTGCCGCGGCGAGCGTGTAGGGGCTGATAAGGCCGTCCTTTTGCGGCGGGGTCACCATGACCACGCGTTTGACGCCGGCGACCTTGGCGGGAATGGCATTCATGAGCACGGTGGAGGGATATTGCGCGCGGCCGCCCGGTACATAGATGCCGGCCGCCGCAAGCGGGGTTACCTTAACGCCGAGCATCGTGCCGTCCACACGTGTGGTAAACCAGCTCTGCTCGACCTCGCGCTGGTGGAACTCGCGAATCTGACGCGCGGCTTTCTCGAGCGCGGCGACAAAAGCCGGGTCGAGGCCTTCGAGCGCGGCATCGATCTGCTCCTGCGGCAGACGGAAGCTCTGCAGCTCGACACCGTCAAAACGCTGGCAGTAATCGCGCACCGCGGCATCGCCGTTGGCGCGCACGTTGGCCACGATATCGCGGACGGCGTCGACGATGTTTTGCGGCAGCACACCCTTGCGGTTGAGCTGGTTGGTAACGAGGCGCTCACCGGGAGCAAGCTTGATGGTCTTCATATCGGTATCCCCTATCGGTCGAGGTTGTGTTCGAAAAACGAGAGGCCGGGCGGCGGCGCCAATCGACCCGCAGCCCGTACGTTGGGACGCCCGTGCGTGCTCGCGCTATTGTGCCGAGCCCGCGACGGGCTCAAAATGCTTGTCCTTCACGGCTGCGGCCAGGCGATCTGCCAGATTGCGTACGCGCGGATCCAGACGCGCAGGGCACCCGGATTGACAAAGAAGCGGGCCGTGCAGTCCATGATGCGGCCGGTGATGACCAAGTCGTTGTCGCGCAGTGTGGCGCCCGTGGCGGTAATATCCACGATGCGGTCGGTCATGCCAACGATGGGGCCCAGCTCGATGTTGCCGTGCAGCGAAACGATGTCGGCATTCACGCCGCGCTCGGCATACCAGGCACTCGCGATGCGCGGGTACTTGGTGGCCACGCGAAGCGAACCGCGGCGGGCATAGTTGCGCTCGGCCTGGCCAGCGCGCCATGCGGGCTCCGCCTCGATAAACGTGCACAGGCCGTAGCCCAGATCGACCAGCTGCAGCAGGTTAAGGTCGGCCTCGATAAGCGAATCCCAGCCGCAGATGCCGCAATCGGCACCACCGCAACCCACAAAGGCGGGTGCATCGCTGGGTCGCACGATGACAAACTCGATATCGCCGACCGCGCCCTCGCCGGCACGCGTGTCGCGACCGCGCACGATCAGGTGACGGCCGGGGTCGCGCAGCTCAGAGACGTCCAGACCCGCGGCCTCGAGCACGTCGAGCGTGTCGGCCTTAAGCGAGCCCTTGGGCACGGCGATGCGCAGCGGGCCCTCGGCGCCACGGCCCACGGCGTGGTCGCCATCGGAAGCGGCATCCTCGGCCGAGGTGCGCGCGGCCTCCAGGCGCTCGAGCGAAAAGGCGAAGCCCGCCGCCGGCACCTCGATACCGGCGCCAAATGCGCCGGTAAAGATGGAGTCGTAGCGTCCGCCCGAACCCACCGGATCGGGCAGGCCGCCGGCATAGGCCTTAAAGACCAGGCCCGTGTAGTAATCAAACGAGTTCATGATGGAGAAGTCGAAGGACAGCACCTGGGCGTCCTCGGGAGCCAGGCCCTCGACCAGGGCGCGCAGCTCGCGCGTGAGCGGCGCGACGATACCGGCGGCCTCCAGCAGCGCGTCGACGCGGTCGAGTACCTCGGCGCCGCCGTGCAAGCGCGGCAGCTCGCTAATGGCGGCCTTGACGGCATCGGACTCGGCGCTTGCCGCCACACGGGCATCGAGGCCCACAAAGTCGTTGGCGTGCACGCAACGCAATGCCTCGGCAGCCAGCTCACGATCCTCGCATACCGCGAGCAATTCCTTAAAAGGACGCACGCTGCCTGCGATAATGCGCGCATCGGGCAGCGCCAGCTCGCGTACGGCCTCCGCCACCAGCGAGACGATCTCGACATCGCCCGCGGTATCGCCCGCACCGATAAGCTCAAAGCCCAGCTGTGTAAACTGGCGCGAGCCACCGGCGTTGCGCTGGCACTCGCGAACCACCGGCGCCTCATAGCGCAGGCGCAGGGGCAGGTCGGCCGCGCGCATGCGGGTCGAAACCAGGCGAACGATCGGCAGCGTGTTGTCGGGACGGACCACCAGCAGGCGACCGTCGTCATCAAAAAGCTTGAACGGCGTGTCCGCGATGCGGCCGCCTTCCTCGAGCGAACCCTTGTCCTCGAGCAGCGGCGTCTCGACCGGAAGGTAATGATGCTCCCTAAAGCAGCCCTTCACCGTCAGCGCAATCTCCTCGCGCGCCTGAGCCTCCTCGGGCAATATGTCCCGGAATCCCCACGGTGTGGCCGTCATCTGGTAAGCCTCCTCATGCTGTGTTTCATATAGAACAGAAGACCGGCATAGCTCCGCCGGTCTTCTGGGTACTTTAGCATACTAGAGTGTTTGCGGGGAAAATCCATCGCAGCCGCTCACGCCGTATTCATTTGGAAACATAGGGCAGATCGCCGCAACCCAAACCCGCCTAGGGCGCCAATCGCACGACGATACTCTGCCATTACCTGCGCATCGGCAGCTGCGGGGTCGGCGAAATAGCGCCCGTCATAGGTCTCGGCCGAAACAACTCCGCGATAGCCGCGCGCCACCAGCCTATCCAGGTCGGCGCGCATATCGCGGTCGCCGTCACCCCAGGCAAGATGCGTCGTGCCATCTGCCGCAACATCGACAAAATGCACGTGGGCGACATCATCGCCAAGCAGATCGAAATAATCGTCGATGGTATCCCCTGCCACCGCCATAGCGCCCAAATCCAGACACGCCTTAAGTGCCGGATGATCAACCGCCTCGATCATGCGCTTCGTGTCGGCCGCCGAGTTCACGATCATCGACTCAACCGGCTGTAGGGCCTCGAGCACCAGTCGCACGCCGCGCTCTCCCGCATGCTCGGCAATCGCACGCAGCATCGAGGCGCTGCGACCCCACGCGTCCTCGATCGGCTCGTTCAAAAATGCCCAGCCGCTCGAGACCATGACCTGCTCGGCTCCAAGTTCCGCCGCGATATCCACAACGTTCTTAAAGTACGCGAGCGTGCGAGCGCGCGCCTCATTCCCGCGCGCCGCGATATTCCACGGCTTGGGGTTGTTCTGTTCGGGACAAAGCCCCACAATCCGAATCCCATACCGCTGTGACAGCTCCCGCACCTGCTCGAGCGAATCGTATCCATGGCAATCGACATACAGATGCATCGCCCCGGTCCAAAGCTCGCAACACGTGTAGCCTGAGGCCGCCGCCGAAGAAAAGAATTCCTCAAGGTCAAAATAACGATGGCTGATATTCATAACGGCAAGCTGGGGATAGCTCATAATTACTCTCCAACCCAAGCGAGGCCCCGTTCCATAGAGGAGCGGAGCCCAATTACACAAACGTTATTTGCTCTTAGTAGTCGAACTGGTGATAGTAGCGGCGATAGTTGAGGTTGTGCTTGGTGACCGTCTCATAGTAAGCGGCAAGGCGATCGGTGATCAGCGAGGAGAGGATCCACGGAGACACGATGACGCGGAACTCGTCGTCAAGGCCGGGGATCGCGAACTCGGCGGTGTCGATGATGTTGATGTCGGTGTCGCCGGTCACGCCGCTGGTCAGGAACGCGCGGACGCGCTCGTCGAGCTCGCGGTTCTCGTCCTCGCCCATGAACAGGAAGACCGGGACGCCCGGCTCCACGAGCTCGAGGGTGCCGTGGAAGAAGTCGGCCGAGGTGATGTAGCGGGTGCGCTTCCACTGCATCTCCTCCAGGATGCACATCGAGAACAGGATCGTCTCGCCCCACAGGGCGCCCGAGCCGATGAACATGGTGTAGGGGGCCAGGGCGTACTTCTTGGCGAGCTCCTCGGCGCGCGGCTCGAAGCTCTTGCGGATGTCGACCAGGTGGGTCCAAACGTCCTTGGTCTGCTCGATGAACTTATCGAACTGCGGGAAGCAGCCGCGGCGGTTGAGCAGGCGCAGGCCGAAGCAGTCGGCGAGGTAGTAGCCCATCTCGCAGCCACCGTTACCATGATCGGAAGCCATCTTGACGCAATTCTCGGCGCCGACAGCCTGGCCGATGGGGCCCTCGGGCTTGGTCATGGCGTAGACGCGCACGCCCATGTCCTTCATCTTCTTGACGGCCTCGAGGACCTCGGGGGTGGTGCCGGACTCGGAGGCGGTGAGCACGACGGACTTCTCGGTCATGCGCTTGTGGCCCATGGCGTTCCACTCGGCGGCGTGGATCAGGTAGACCTCGAGGTCGCGGTCGCCGAACTTGTTCATGAGGTACTCGAGCTGCATGAGCTCGTCCCAGGTGCCGCCGACGCCCATCAGGAACACGGCGTCGTAGCCCTCGTCGGCGACCTTGTCGGCGAGCGCGGTCATCTTCTTGCCGGTCTCGTAGACGTTCTTGCCGTCCTCGACGTAGCCCTCCTGGCTAAAGTGCATGATCTCGATCTTCTCGGTTTCCTTCATGGCTTTTCCTTTCTGTCCTGCACGCGAATCTATACATCGCGTTTCTTTTAGATACCAATTATAGACATACACCCAACGTGTTTTTAATACCACTTTTCAATCTGTTCCAATCCTCGGTGAACGGTCGAAATTCTCTGGTGAGTGGTATTAAATTAGAATTTGATGTATAGCTAACGCCCCCGGCGTCTCCCTTGTGTGACAAAGAACAGCGTTCCTACCAGCGCAATAATGGTCGATGCTCCAAACAGTACCGTCTGGACGCCCAAAGCCTCCGCCAAAAACGGAGCCGCCAGCAGCGGCACCACGCCGGCGCTCATCAGGCCAAAGCGCACAAAGCCGGTAATGCGACCCGGTATTTGATGTCGGCGCGCTCCTGAATCAAGATCATCTGCAGCGGCTCCAGGAACCCCCAGGCCAGACCGTTAATCGCCTGACCGACAATCGCGACCCCCAGCATATCGGTGCCCACGTACACCATGGACCCAATGCCCACGGCCATGAGCGCGCCGAGCAGCAATCGTAGGTTGACATGGCGAGCAGAAAGCTTGGTCAGGATGAACGCGCCCACCGAGGAAGTGAGGCCCACGACCGAGGACAGCCAGCCCAGCCAGACGATATCCACGTTGAGCACATCACGGTAGAACAACGACTCAAGCGAATCAAACGCGCCAAACGCAAAGAATCCCAAAAAGCCCGAGATAAAGATGAGGCGCAGGTCGTGGTCGCGAAACGTAAGTCGCGCACCCTCGGCCATGCCGCCCAGAATACCGCCCTTCGGCTTTTCCCCTTTGCGGGAACAACGCACTCGTGACAGCCCAAGGAGAGCACGGCCGCCACACCCATCATGCCCGCCATGAGCAGGTAGACCGATTGCGTGGCAAAACAGCTCACGATGGCACCGCCGAGCAGCGGGCCAGCGGTATAGGCGATATTGCTGTAGAACACCATGAGACCGTTCACGCGGGTACGGCCCTCGGTGGTCGACTCCAGGTATCCCGGAAACGCATGCGTGCAGGTGTTGATAAAGCCGCCCGCAAGCCCCAAGACGCACGCGGCAAACACAAGCCCGGGGACAGACAGCGGCGCCAACCCCACGCCAAGCGATAGCACAGCCGTAATCACGCACGTCACAAATGACGTCCGGCGCGGTCCAAAGCGATCGATGACCGAACCCGACACCATATTGCCCGCCGACGTCATAAGATTGCGCACGAGCGTAATGGCGGCAACCAAAAAGGCCGTGCCGGCCAGATCATACGTGGCCGCACCGATAAGCCCCAAAAAGTAGACCGCGTTGTTGGCGCACCACTGCAGGGACTCAATAAGAATCAGCCTGACCTCCGCCGGCGTCAGGCGCATTGCTTCGCGATCCTTCGCGAACATACGAACTCCTTCTATACAAAAAGGGGATGGAGGGCATAGGCCTGCTCCATCCCCTTTCCAGGTTGCAACGAAAATCTATGCAGCCGGGCCCTTACGCCAAAGCACGCCGAAGAACGCGCCGATGATGCCCACGACCATGGTGGCCACGATCAGCACCATGGGGTTGATCTTCTTGGACAGCAGCCAGTAGTACAGCCAGAAGGCGATCATGCCGAGCATGCCGGGCATGATGCCGTCCAGGATGTCCTGGAGGGTCTGGGCGTCGTCGCCCGAGCCGATGGCCACCGGGATGCTGGCCCAGAACATGTCCTTGCACATGGCGCCCACGACCATGACGCCCACGATTCCCACGCAGGTCATGATCTTCTGCATGAGGCCGGTCCTCTGGGCCTCGTCCAGGAAGCCCACGCCCAGCTCGTAGCCCTTGACGGCGCCCCAGACGCGCAGCGCGAAGCCGGGGACGTTGTAGATGAGCAGGAAGGCGATGGGGCCGAAGGGGTTGCCGGCCTGGCACAGGCTGATGCCCACCGCGGCGGCGACCACGCGCAGCGTCGACAGGAAGATGGAGTCGCCGATGCCGGACAGCGGGCCCATGAGGGCGGCCCTTTGACGTCGTTGACGCTCTCGGGCTCGATCTCGCCGCGGGCGACCTTCTCCTCCATGGCCATCGCGATGCCGCCGACGAACGGGGCGAACTGGACGGTGATGTTGAAGAACGCGCAGTGGCGGTGCAGGGCCTCGGCGTAGTCGTCGGGGCGGCCGGCGTAGATCTTCTTGAGCATGTTGGCGACCATCAGGCAGAAGGCGATGTTCATCTGCTTGTAGTAGGTCCAGGAGAACTCCATGCCCAGGGCGCCGACGTTGACGGCGCTCTTGACGAGGTCGGAGCGCGTGATCTTGTTCTCGGGACTAGAAGTCATCGTCCTCATCCCCTTCCGCGGAGAGCTGGGGCTGGGCTCCGCCCAGGCCGAGCAGGTCGAACTTGTCGATGCCGATGATGATGGCAATCAGGGCGACGCCCAGGACGGGCACGTTGGCGTAGGAGCACAGCAGGAAGCCCAGGAAGTAGAAGGGCACGAGCTGCTTGGTGAGCACCAGGCGGCCGAGCATGGCGAAGCCCATGGCCGGCAGGATGTTGGCGGCCACGCCGCAACCATCGATCACAAAAGACGGGATAAAGTCGAGTAGGCCCTGGATGGCGCCGGAACCCAGATAGAAGGCGCCGCCACACAGCAGGAAGTACTCGAGGCAGCCCCAAAGTCCAAGTCCCCAATGAACGGCGTAGATGCCTTTGAGGTTTCCCTTGAGGGCGAACTTGTCTGCCATGTCGACAAACACGGCGAACAAGGCATTGGTAATGTTGCCGATCGTCAGCGAAAGAACGGCGATGGGCATGGCGAGCGCGATGGCCGTCTCGGTACCCTGACCGAGCTGAATGGCAAACGCGCAGGCGAGCACGCCGCCGACGGTTTCGTTGGGCGGTACGTAGGCGCCGATGGAGATCGAGCCCATGAATAGCAACTCCAGGCTGGCGCCAACGGCAAGGCCAGTCTGTAGGTCCCCCAGCACCAGGCCCACGAGCGGGCACAGGACGATGGGGCGGAACGCGTAGAGGGTGCCGAGCTGGTAGTCGAGACATCCAAACGCTCCGACTAAGCCGACGAGGATTGCTTGGACAAGCATAATTCCTCCCAATAAGGAATCTCGAACCGTCGTCACTCCCGTCGCGCGCGTTGTTGATATCAATTCCGGGAGTTCGATTACACGGCTCGAAGCGTACCCGGTGTGCTGCTAACACCTATGCCAGGCACAAATGATTTGATACCAATTATAGATATGCAGGTTGTTACTATTTATTACCACTCGCTCAGCGGGGTGTTTTTACCGTAAACGGCAGACGTATCCCGTCAGGCGCGCTCTTTATTTCGATGGCTGACAAGCGCCACCAGAAAGCCATCGCCAAAGGCATCGGATGCCAAATTGGCCACAATCACCAAAACGATAATCGCCGCGCCCAAAAAGCTCGTTCCAGCGAAAGACCTCGCCAAAGAGGAGCGCCGACCAGCAGGGGGCGAGCACGACCTCGCTCATGCAAACCAAGTTGGCCGCAAACGCATTGGTGCGCGCAATCCCCTTGGCATACAGCACGCTCGCAAGGCCGCTGCAAAAAAGGCCATGCACCAGCATAAGCCCCCACTCAAATGGTCTCACGGAGTCTAGGGCGCCGGCAAAATAGACGATCGGCAGCATCGAGATACCGCAGGAGATAAGCGAGGACACCATGGGCGACGCATCGGGGCGAGAGTTCAAAAAAAGAAACACAGCCCAAAGGTAGCGCCCGAAATGACCGCAAGCAGGTTGCCGAGCATGCGCTCGGCACTCAAATCGCCTACAAAAAGAAAAGTCCCATACCCGTAAAAAAGCAACCACCACGGAGGCAATCTTCGCAGGCGAGGGCAACGTGCGAGTTGCGAGCGATTGATACACGATAACAAAAATCATCGAGGTGTACTGCAGAACAATCGCGTTGCCGACCGTCGTGAGCTGGTTGGCAAAGTTAAACGTGGTGCCCGTCACGAAGTTGCAGACGGCAACGAGGACAATAAGACGGCTGACGCGGAGGACAGGCCTGCCGACGAGCAGGATAAAGAGCGCCATAAATATTGCCGTGACGGCACCGATCAAAAGAGCTGACTGCGAATTGGCGTGAACGAGGATGCCGATAAAACTCCACAAGAGCGCCGTGCCAAATAGATACATCGCCCCGCTCGCGCCATTATCGGGTGGATTGTCAGATCGAATCACGAAGCACCTCCAGCTAGCTTTCGGTAATAAAAAACGGCGACCGCAGCGGGTCGCCGTTTCCCTTGGGGGCAGATAGGTATGGTCGAGCTTATGCCAGCACGCCGAAGAACGCGCCGACGATGCCCACGACCATGGTGGCCACGATCAGCACCATGGGGTTGATCTTCTTGGACAGCAGCCAGTAGTACAGCCAGAAGGCGATCATGCCGAGCATGCCGGGCATGATGCCGTCAGGATGTACCTGGAGGGTCTGGGCGTCCTCGCCCGAGCCGATGGCGACCGGGATGCTGGCCCAGAACATGTCCTTGCACATGGCGCCCACGACCATGACGCCCACGATTCCCACGCAGGTCATGATCTTCTGCATGAGGCCGGTCCTCTGGGCCTCGTCCGGAAGCCCACGCCCAGCTCGTAGCCCTTGACGGCGCCCCAGACGCGCAGCGCGAAGCCGGGGACGTTGTAGATGAGCAGGAAGGCGATGGGGCCGAAGGGGTTGCCGGCTCTGGCACAGGCTGATGCCCACCGCGGCGGCGACCACGCGCAGCGTCGACAGGAAGATGGAGTCGCCGATGCCGGACAGCGGGCCCATGAGGGCGGCCTTGACGTCGTTGACGCTCTCGGGCTCGATCTCGCCGCGGGCGACCTTCTCCTCCATGGCCATCGCGATGCCGCCGACGAACGGGGCGAACTGGACGGTGATGTTGAAGAACGCGCAGTGGCGGTGCAGGGCCTCGGCGTAGTCGTCGGGGCGGCCGGCGTAGATCTTCTTTGAGCATGTTGGCGACCATCAGGCAGAAGGCGATGTTCATCTGCTTGTAGTAGGTCCAGGAGAACTCCATGCCCAGGGCGCCGGTGTTCACGGCGCTCTTAATGAGGTCGGAGCGAGTAATCTTGTTCTCGGGACTAGAAGTCATCGTCCTCATCCCCTTCCGCGGAAAGCTGGGACTGGGCTCCACCGAGGCCCAGCAGGTCGAACTTGTCGATGCCGATGATGATGGCGATCAGGGCGACGCCCAGGACGGGCACGTTGGCGTAGGAGCACAGCAGGAAGCCCAGGAAGTAGAAGGGCACGAGCTGCTTGGTGAGCACCAGGCGGCCGAGCATGGCGAAGCCCATGGCCGGCAGGATGTTGGCGGCGACGCCAAAGCCAGCAAGGACAAAGGGCGGGATGAAGTCGAGCAGGCCCTGGATGGCGTCAGCACCCAGATAGAACGACAGCGAGCACAGCAGGAACGCCATGATGATACCGGTGGAACCGATCAGGAAGTGCATCGCATAGACACCCTTAAGGTTGCCTCCCTGGCCGGAGAAGACATCGGCGCGGTCAACCAGGATCGGCAGGGCGGCGTTGAGGATGTTCTTGATGGCAAGGCACAGCGTGGCGATGGGCATGGCAAGCGCGATGGCTGCCTCGGTGCTCTGGCCCAGCTGGATAGCGAAGGCGCAGGCGAGCACGCCGCCGATCGTATCATCAGGCGGCACGTAGGCGCCGATGGAGATCGAGCCCATGAACAGCAGCTCAGACTCGCACCGATCGCGAGGCCGGACTGCAGGTCCCCCAGCACCGAGGAGCCCACGAGCGGGCACAGGACGATGGGGCGGAACGCATAGAGCGTACCGAGCTGGAAGTCGAACTTACCAAATGCGGCGATAAGTCCGATGAGGATTGCTTGGGTAAGCATATATCCCCCTTTCCTAATAGGACACTACGAAGAGCTCAGGCTCTTCGAATTCAAACGCCTAGAGTACGCTTGCGCAGTCGACCTTGGGGTCATCGGCCAGAGGACGGATCTCGACCTCAACGCCACGATCCAGCATCTCGCGCACATCGGCTTCCTCGGCCGCGGTCAGGAAGATCTGGCGAGAGACTTGACGAGCATCGGGGCGCTTCTCATCCTTGGGCTTGGTGTTGCCCAGGTTGACCGACTTGATCTGCGGGCAGCCCTCAACAAGCTGCTTTGCCTCAGCGATGGTGGCGACGCAGATGATCATCTTGTACTTGTCAGTCACGCCCGAATTGATAGCTTCGATGGCATGCTCCATATCTTTAATGACGAGCTTGCAGCCGGCAGGCTTGCCCATCTTGAGTGTCGTCTTCCACACCGGGTCGTTGGCGACCTTATCGCCCACGCAGAAAATGCAGTTGGAGCCAAGGCCCTGAACCCAGGAAACTGCGACCTGGCCATGAAGCAGGCGATGGTCAACGCGAAGTAGCTGAATCATAATGTGACCCCCCAAAGGTCTTGCGCCGTCTTACGGCATGTCAATAAGTGCTGCGGATTAGAACTCTTCTTCCTCGTCGTCATCGACCAACAGGTCGTTGACAAACTTCACGCGCGTATCGTCCGCAGCGACGATGGTGCGAATCGTCTCCTCAACCGGCGTCGACTCGTCAGAGAACAGCAGCTGGATGAGCAGAGGAAGGTTCATGTTGGTAACGAGGTACGTGCGGGGACGTGTCTGGACGATCTTGGTGAACTCGTTGTTGACGCTGCCGCCAAAGAGGTCGGTGCAGACAACGACATCGTCGTCGGCAGACATGCCCGCCAGCAGTTTTTGGGCCTCCTCGGCCACGTCCATGCGGTCATCGACGAACATCGAAAGATCGTGGACGTTGTCGCGCGCGCCCGAGAGCAGCTCGACGCTCTCCTTGATGCCGGTAGCGAAGTGCGCATGGCTGGCGATGATGTACTGTCTCATTCTGTGTTCCTCTCAATAGCCCGGCACGTTCCCGCACCCGCCTTCTTTAGTAGTCGAACTGATGATAGTAACGGCGATACTTGAGGTTGTGCTTGTGTGACCGTCTCGTAGTAGCGGGCCAGGCGGTCGGTCACGAGCACCGTCAGGATCCACGGGGAGACGATGACGCGGAACTCGTCGTCAAGGCCCGGGATCGCGAACTCGGCGGTGTCGATGACGTTGATGTCGGTGTCGCCGGTCACGCCGCGGTTGAGGAATGCACGGACACGCTCATCGAGCTTGCGGTTCTCGTCCTCGCCCATGAACAGGAAGACCGGGACGCCGGGCTCCACGAGCTCGAGGGTGCCGTGGAAGAAGTCGGGCGAGGTGATGTGGCGGATGCGCTTCCACTGCATCTCCTCCAGGATGCACATCGAGAAGAGGATGGTCTCGCCCCAGAGTGCTCCGGAGCCGATGAACATGGTGTAGGGGGCCAGGGCGTACTTCTTGGCGAGCTCCTCGGCGCGCGGCTCGAAGCGCTTGCGGATGTCGAGCATGTCCTTCCAGATGTCCTTGGTCTGCTCGATAAACAGATCGAACTTGGGGAAGCAGCCGCGGCGGTTGAGCAGGCGCAGGCCGAAGCAGTCGGCGAGGTAGTAGCCCATCTCGCAGCCACCGTTACCATGATCGGAAGCCATCTTGACGCAATTCTCGGCGCCCACAGCCCGGCCGATGAGACCCTCGGGCTTGGTCATGGCGTAGACACGGATGCCCTTTTCCTTCATCTTCTTGACGGCCTCGAGGACCTCGGGGGTGGTGCCGGACTCGGAGGCGGTGAGTACGACGGACTTCTCGGTCATGCGCTTGTGGCCGGAGACGTTCCACTCGGCGGCGTGGATCAGGTAGACCTCGAGGTCGCGGTCGCCGAACTTGTTCATGAGGTACTCGAGCTGCATGAGCTCGTCCCAGGTGCCGCCGACGCCCATCAGGAACACGGCGTCGTAGCCCTCGTCGGCGACCTTGTCGGCGAGCGCGGTCATCTTCTTGCCGGTCTCGTAGAGCGCCTTGCCGTCCTCGAGGTAGCCCTCCTGGTCGAAATGCATGATCTCGATCTTCTCGGTTTCCTTCATTTGTCTCTCCTTTCTGGGGTTGTCTCCACATCCCCCATGCCAACGGGCATCAAAGCCCGCTTACATTCCGTAACACTCAGCCGCTTTGGCTTTAAGCGCATTGACTGACTCTTCGTAGCCCTCTGCCTTGACCTCCATTTGCTTGGAGACGGCATCGAGATACGGGTGCACGTCCCATGACTTCAGACGCTCGGCGATCATTGCCGCAATCGTCTGGAAGAACACCAGATTGGGAATCGCGACCAGCAGCGGAGCCACCTGCGGCACCGCGATATCGTGAGCCTTGCCCTTGGGGTGCATGGTCAGCAGAACGGCCTTCTTCGATACCTTCGACAGCGCGTCGGCGATATTTGCCAGGCGCTCCGACCCTCGAGGGTCGTCGACGATAAACACCGGTAGCCTGGGATGATCTGCATCTCGGGGCCATGGACGAACTCCCTCGCCCTCGTGATGCATGGCCGGAATCTTGATGGTCTCACTCAGCTAGCTGAGTGCCGCCTCTTCGGCAACGCCGTAGTTGGGACCGTTGCCCACAACCATGGCCGGCACGTGTTCCGACAGTTCCAGTAGATGATCCTGGACATATGCCTCGGCGGTCTTGCACATCGTGGCGTTGGCCTGGATCGCATCGCTCAGATCGCCCAGGCGCTGGGTAACGCCATCGGCGTTAATCACCCCGCGTGCCTGACCACCGTAAATACCAAAGAGCACCAGATACTCGATGAGCGTCTGGACGCCCAGGGTCACAAAGTCCACCGACTCGACGCCCACGCCGTAGTCGAGAACGATATCGGCATGCTCCTTAATGGGAGCCTCGACGTTTGCCGTCAGCGCAACTGCCGCCATGTCGTGCGCTCGCATAAAATCGAGCGCCGCAATCGTATTGGTCGAGTAGCCGCTCTGAGAAATGGCAATGTTGAGCGCGTTTTGCGGATAGGAGTGCTCGAAATCGACGAAGGCCTCGGGCGTCACAACGGACACCTGCATCTGCAGCGCATCCTGCAGGTAATCGCGAGCGCAATCGGCGGCATGACGGGACGAACCCGAAGCAACGATGCGCAGCGCGTTAAAAGAACCGGACTGGAAAATATCAACGAGCTGCGCTACCAGCTCAGACGAACGCTCGAGGTTCTCCCCCATACGCACATGGGCAAGCTGAACGTAATCGAGCATCTTCATCGTCTCACCTCGTAACAAATCATTAGTATTTGGTACCAATCACAGTTACAGGTTACGGCTTTTTGATACCTCTTTGTCGATTAATTTATCTCCTTCGGCGAACGGTCGATTTTGAGCCATGTATGGTTGTATATACAGTCGGTCAAATTGCCCAAACAGACCGGCTGTTACCGTGCGTGATGCAAAGCCCCAGCTAGTAGTACGTATAGGTGTATCCACCCGCATCGCCACGATTGAAGGACTTTACGTACTCGATAGCCTGACCGCTCGCGTCATAGCTCACGCATTCCAAAAGCAGAACAAGATCCCCTTGTTCCAAGCCAAGCAAGCCCGCGTCGCGTGCACCCACCGCCTCGATATCGAGCTTCTCCTGCGCCATGACCGGCTTTCGGCCCAGCATCTCATAGGTCTCGTACAAACTGAAGACCGACACGTCAATATCTTCGATTGTGGGAAACAGCAGGCACGGGATGAACGCCATCTCAATTGATACTGGATCGCCGTTGACGCAGTTCAAACGCCGAATCGAATACAGTAAATCGTCCTCGGCAATGCCAAACAGGTTGGCATAATATGGGCCTGCATAGCGTTTGGAGCGCGCGAGGATACGGACGGACGGCTCGCCCCCCGAAGCACGGACCGATTCACGGAAACCGCCCGTGCGTTCAAACATAGCAGGTACTTTCTGCGCCACAAACGCGCCCTTTCCGCGGACGCGTCGAATCTGCCCGCGCCGAACCAGCTCATCGACAGCGCTTCGAATAGTCAGGCGCGTCGTGTCAAACTCTTCGGCAAGTTCATTCTCAGACGGAATCATCGAACCCGTTGGGTATATGCCGCGCTCGATACGCTCCTCAATGCGACGTCGAATGCGCATATAAGCCGGGGTGGCATCTACTGTTTCAGCCATTGTTCACCTGCCACGCTCCTCATGCCGTTCTTTTCGCCGTTGTCGGCAAAGCGGAACTTTGTGGGCAAAATCACCGATTTGCAATGCTCCACAAAACGCATGTCCTTATCAAATTCGATCGTGCTCTCATAGAACACCGGCGTTCCCTCTTCTTGTTGGAGAAGTTCGGCCTCTTCGGCGTTTAAACGCGAGATCGAGATATGCTCACGTCCATGCTCAACGCGCACGCCACCCTCTTTGAACAATACGTCGTAGAGGCTCTCACACTCAAAATCGTGCTCGAGAAGCGATGGGCACAGGGACAGGTTAACGTGGGCAGTCTCGATTGACGCCGGCTCGCCCTCAATAAGGCGAACGCGCTGCATACGGAGCAAAGGAGCGCCTACGGCCACCCCAAGCTTGTCGGCAAGCGTCTCATCCGCCTCGATGGTCCCGGTGGAAACCAGACGAGAAGAGGGATGCAGACCGGCAGTCCGCACGGCATCGGAAAAGTTATACGTTTCCTGGAAGATGTTCAGCGGCTTGGGAGGACACACATACGTACCCGATCCGCGGCGGCTCTCGAGCGTTCCGCACGAAATGAGCCGCGTGATGCCAGCACGTAACGCCGTACGCGAAACGCCGATATCTTCGCACAGCACACGCTCGGCCGGTAGGCGATCGCCGCCGGCAAGCTGATGGTGCTGGATATACCAAAGAATTCCCTCAACAGCACGGTCTTTGGGGGGAATTGCATTAGATTCGCCTGCCATTGCACAGACTCCTCATTCAGAAACATATGCCGCCAAAATTAGGCCAGCCCTCCCATGGCATCAAACTCGGCCTTAATCTTCTCGGCGACATTCCGATACGACTTATATAGGCTTGAATCGCGTTTGACTTCGTCGGTCATAACGGGAATCTCTAATTTGGAAACCTCGTCTTTTCCCGTCTGAACCGCCACAACAACGCCCATACCAAGACACATATTACGCTTGGCAGCATTTATTTTCGCCGCCTTCGCGGGATTTGCCAGAATGCGCTGGGCAAATTCCTGTTTTGAAGGCGCCTCGTCGGCCTCCGGATCGCCTGCCTCGGCCACCTCGCACTGCAGCACATCCGCATAGTCAAAGATCTTCGGCTGCGCACCGCGCTGATGCACGGCCCACTTGCGACGCGTGGCATCCTGGTAGATAGCCGGCAAAAATGTAAACCGCGGCGGGTCCAAAATCGTATCCGTGATGGTAAACACATCGGGATCAAAGGCATCCTGCGGGTTTTTCTTTTTGAACAGCCCCATATCAGCCTCCCGTACTAGCATTAAACAACTCAAGCCGAATATAGCACCAATTTCAAGCTCATGCTTTAGTAGATCGGTGCGCGGCGTCTATGGCTCGCCCAGCGGAAGAGCTTACGGACGAGGGCCGGGGTGCCGGCTTTGTTTTGAGAGGTGGGCTTCGCGAACTTCTCAAAACAAAGCAGGCACCCCGGCCCCACCGGCAAATAGCGGACGCTCCGCATGCAATCTATGCAAACAAACAAGTGCGCTTAGCTATATTCGGTAAGATCGAGCACACTGCCCTTCACGATAAGCGTTGGCTCCAGAACGACCTCTTCGGCACGTCTACCGCCCCTACCGGCAAGACGCTTGGACATGCAGCCAAAAGCATGCTCTGCGAGGACACCAGGATCCTGCTCAATCGCGGTCAGCGCCGGCTCAAAGAGAACGTCGGCTGCCGAGTTGTCGTAACTCACCACCGAGATATCGCCTGGGATGCTCTTCCCCATCTCGTGCAAGCGCTTGAGCAAGCCGAGGGCAATGTTATCCGAGCTTGCGAACACGGCGGTGGCATCGGTTGCGAGCACCGCCTCCGAGGCCTCATAGGCACTCGGAATGTAATATTCGCTCTCAAACTCCAGGCGCGCGTCGATGGGCAGTCCCACCTCGCGCAGCGCGCGCTCGTAACCGGCGAGTCGCTTGCGGCCCGTATTGGAGCGACGCGCGTTAACCAGACAGGCGATGCGGCGATGACCCTGCTCAATCAGATACCGCGTGGCCATGTAGCCGCCCATCTCGTGGTCGAACATCACCTTGTCGCACTCGAGCCCCTCAATGGCACGGTCGACCATCACGGCTGGGATAGGCAGATGGCTCACCTCCTCGCGCAGGGCGCGATCGTCGGAGAACTCGTCACCCACCACCAGAAAGACGCCGTCGACGCCGCGCGTCACCAGCTGGCGCAGCAGCTCAAGATCGTCATCGGCGCTTCCGCCCGAGCTGGTAATAAAGAGCGCATAGCCGTCCTCGCGGCAGCGCTTTTCCAGGCTACCGGCGAGCGAGGCGAAAAAGCGGCTCTCGATGTTGGGGACGATAAGGCCCAGCGTGCGCGACTCGCGCATGACCAGACTACGCGCAATCTGGTTGGGGACATAGTGATTGCGCGCCGCGACCTCCTTGATGAGCTTGCGGTTTTCTTCCGAGATTCGACAGGGCCGGTTGTTAAGGACAAGCGAGACCGACGAGGGGGAAAGCCCCACCTCCTGGGCAATCTGCTTGAGAGTAACTTTGTTGCCCATCTCGCTCCTTCCGAGTATTCGCGCAATCTCTTGAAAGTATAGCGACTGCCCATCTACCTCGGTGATAAACACTTTACCAATCCGGTAGACGGCTGTTTTATCGCCGCCAGCGCACCAAATCCGTCCGGGTGGGGTATATTGCAATCGATTGATGACAACGACCACCAAAAGGCGGATATTCGTATGCACGAGAACGACTTTTTTAACGAGGACCTGCTGTGCGCGCTTGCTGGCGTTGCCGGCGAGGACAACGTACTGATGAGCGAGCCCATGCGCGAGCACACCACGTTTAAGATCGGCGGCCCGGCCGACGTCTTTGTCACGCCCGATACCGAGCAGGGCCTCGTCGCCACGCTCGATACCTGCTATCGCTGCGATCTGCCCCTCACCATCGTGGGCAACGGCTCCGACCTACTCGTCGGCGACAAGGGCATCCGCGGCGTCGTCGTGGCGCTGGGCGAAGGCCTCTCCGACATTACGATCGACGGCACGCACGTCACGGCGGCAGCCGGCGCGCTGCTTTCCGATGTCGCAGCCGCGGCAGCCGAGGCCGGTCTCACCGGCATGGAGCCCATCTCGGGCATCCCCGGATCGGTCGGCGGCGCCTGCTACATGAACGCCGGTGCCTACGGTGCCTGCATGGCCGATGTGCTGGAGTCCGTGCGCGTCTACAAACCCGCTCGCCAGCTCGACGACGGCACCAGCGGCAGCGGCAATATCATCGAGTTCGATGTCGACGAGCTCAACCTGGGTTATCGAAAGAGCCGCATCGCCGACGACGGCTTTATCGTGCTTTCGGCCACCTTCAATCTCGCCCCGGGCAACGCCGCGATGATCAAGGCCGACATGGACGACTACCGCCAGCGCCGCGAGGACAAGCAGCCGCTCGACATGCCGAGCGCCGGCTCCACTTTCAAGCGCCCCGAGGGTTACTTTGCCGGCAAACTCATCATGGATGCCGGCCTGCGAGGACACGCCGTTGGCGGCGCGCAGGTAAGCGAAAAGCACTGCGGTTTTATCGTCAACGCCAACCACGCCACCGCCGCCGACGTCGACGAACTCATCCGCCACATCCAAACAACCGTCAAAGGCCAATTTGACGTAGACCTAGAACCCGAAGTCCACCGAGTAGGCGAATTTTTATAAAAAGAAGGCCCCGAAAGGGGCCTTCACCATATTCATTCAGATAACCCAGTCCGGTGTGTCGCGCCCCAAACCCGAGAGGGCCGCGTGCCCGCCCGCAATATATTTGATTGATCGCGAGTTCCGCACGCAAAGAAGGCCACTTAATGTGGCCTTCGTCTTGCGCAGGACTGCCCGAGCAGGCAATCAAATATATTGCGGGCGGGCACGCGGCCCCGTCGGCTTTACGACAGCGCAATACCGCCGAGCCAGCCCCAACGCACGCCAGAGCCAGTGCCATAGAAGCTAATAAACGAATCGAGCGACTTAGACGTAATGGCACCCTCGTTGCTCATAACGATGCCGCCGCCAACATAGATGCCCACGTGGCCATAGATCAGACCCGGCATGCCGGTACCGCTATGCGATGAGTCGGCCACGATCATGCCCACCTGCAGCGCCGAGCGATCGGAGCTATAGCACCAGGCGTTGAACATGTCACACGCGTTGCCGCCAAAATAGCCAACGCCGGCGTTACGGAAGACATTGGTAACCCACGCCGCGCACCAGTTCTGGCCCGGCGAAGGCGTGGAGTAGCACGCGTTGACGACGGCCTGTTGTTTGCCCGAGCCGGCATTCTGCTGCGGGGTTCCGGGCGCATACGATCCGCCACCCGAGCTTGAACCACCCGAGTAGGAATTGGTTCTTGTTCGCGGCGGCCGCGGCAGCGGCGGCCTTCCTAGCGGCCTCCTCGGCCTGGGCGGCAGCGAGGATCTCGGAATCGCGCTGAGCCATGAGCTCCTTGACGTCGTCGGAAAGACCGTTCAGCACGGTCTGGACTTCTTGCTGCTTGGCCTGCATATCCTGCATCTGAGCCGTCTGCTGGTCCTTGAGTTTTTCCAGGTCGGCCTTTTGTGCTTCGAGCTCGGTCTTCTGTGCGTCGAGCTCAGCCTGAATCGTCTGGATGTCCTCGATGGCATCGCGGTCGCTCTTGTTGATCTTCTCAACGTAATGCGCGTTGGCGACGAGTTCCTCAAACGAGCCAGAGGCCAGCAGCAGCGACAGGATGTTCGTGCCGCCGGACTTGTAGCTGGCGGCCACGCGATCGGAAAGGTCGTTGCGCTTCTTCTTGAGCTCGGCCTTCTTTTCATCGATCTGGGCCTGCGTGCCGTCAATCTTGCCCTGGACATTCTCGATGTCGTTGAGGGTCTGGGCATTCTTGTTGGCCAGCGCCGCATACTCATTTGCGATGCTGTCGAGCTGGGCCTGAACCTCGTCGAGCTGGGCCTGGGCGGCATTCAGTTTATCGGTTGTTTCTTTGGAAGCCTCCGCCGCATGGGCGCGAGCGGGCAGGCCAAAAAGAACTGCCGCAGAAGCGGCGCCGAACAGGGCCTTGAGGGCAGTGCGGCGCGAGAGCTCCTGGGAAAGGATGGGATCGCTGTTTGGTGACATATGTACTCCGTTACATGTTTATTTATATGTCGCTCAACTCATACATATTAGCGTACATATGGCGCGTCCCAACGATTTCCACGAACGGCAAGAAACTACAAGGTCAGCGGCTCGTAAGCAAATGCCAAAGATCAGGTTATGCGTACGCAAGCTCTTCTGATGAGTACGTTAGCACAATCCTCTGCTTTTCCTACAGCGCACGATTTGGGCGTCCCTGCCTGCGCTATACTCCCCTGAAGAAGTGTTCCTGATTCGATAGGAGACTACATGTCCAAAGCACTCGACCCCAAAGACACCTGCGTCCTCGTTACCGGCGGTGCCGGCTTCATCGGTTCCCACACCGTCGTTCAGCTGCTCGAGGGCGGCTACCAGGTCGTCATCGTCGATGATCTCTCCAACTCCAGCGCCGTCGCCATCGACCGCGTCAAGACCATCGTGGGCGACGAGGCCGCCAAGAACCTCACCTTCTACGAGGCCAACGTGCTCGACCGCGATGCGATGAACAAGATCTTCGATACCCACCAGATCGACCGCGTCATCCACTTTGCCGGCTTTAAGGCCGTCGGCGAGTCGGTGAGCAAGCCCGTCGAGTACTATCACAACAACATCGAGAACACCCTGGTGCTCATCGACGTCATGCGCAACCATGGCTGCAAGTCCATCATCTTCTCGAGCTCCTCGACCGTCTACGGCGACCCGGACAACCCGCCCGTCACCGAGGAGGATCCTAAGAAGCCCGCGACCAACCCCTATGGTTGGACCAAGTGGATGATCGAGCAGATCCTTATGGACGTCCACACCGCCGACCCCGAGTGGGACGTCGTGCTGCTCCGTTACTTCAACCCCATCGGCGCTCATCCGTCGGGCCTGATCGGCGAGGACCCCAAGGGCATCCCCAACAACCTGGTGCCCTATGTCGCCCAGGTCGCCGTGGGCAAGCTCGAGGCCGTTCAGGTCTTTGGCAACGACTACCCCACCCCCGACGGCACCGGCGTGCGCGACTACATCCACGTGTGCGATCTGGCCTCTGGTCACGTTGCCGCCCTTAACTGGATGAACGGCAAGACCGGCGTCGAGATCTTTAACTTGGGCACCGGCACCGGCACCTCGGTACTCGAGGTCGTCGCCGCCTTCTCCAAGGCTTGTGGCAAGGAGCTGCCCTACGTGATCCGCGAGCGCCGCGCCGGCGACATCGCTGCCAACTGGTGCGATGCCTCCAAGGCCGAGCGCATGATGGGCTGGAAGGCCCAGTACGACATCGCGGACATGTGCCGCGATAGCTGGAACTGGCAGAGCCACAACCCCAACGGCTTCGCCGACGCCGAGTAGCAAAAAACCTACATACCGCTCTTGCCCCGATCTCACGTTGTGAGGTCGGGGCTTTTTCATGGCATGTAACCATTCGCCGAAAATCGACCAACTTTTTTATCTTGCCTGTACATGTTTAAACAACATGTTTACAATAGGCGTATCGAATCAGAACGTCGGAGGCGGACTGCACACCCATCGGCAGGCCGACCCCACAACAAGAAGGTTGGTGAGCGCATTCATGGAGCGTGCAAGCGGTGTTCTGATGCCCGTTTCGTCATTGCCCGGACCATACGGAATCGGCGGCTTTGGCTGGAATGCCTACGACTTCGTCGATTTTCTCGCCTCGTGCAAACAACATTACTGGCAGATTCTGCCCCCCTTACGACGACCAGCTATGGCGATTCGCCCTATCAGTCGTTCTCGGCCCGCGCAGGCAACCCCAACTTTATCGACTTTGCCGAGCTTATCGAGGCAGGGTATCTTGAACAGCGCGATATCGATGGCGTGTACCTGGGTTCTGACCCCAGTAACGTCGACTACGGTGCTATCTTTGGCGGCCGCCGTCAGATTCTCGACCGCGCCGCTGAGCGCTTTGCCGCCGACAAGCCGGCCGATTTCGATGACTTTATCCAGGCCAACGAGGACTGGCTCATCCCCTACTGTGAGTTCATGACCGTCAAAGAGGAGTGCGGTCTCAAGGCGTTTTGGGAGTGGCCCGCGGAGCTCCGCACCCGCGGCGAGGCTTCCGCCAAGGTCTGCGCCGACCATCCGGCGCGTATGCTCTACCACCAGATGACGCAGTACTTCTTCGATCGCCAGTGGAGCCGCCTCAAGGCCTATGCCAACGAGCGCGACATTCTCATCATCGGCGACCTGCCCATCTATGTCTCGCGTGACTCCGTCGAGATGTGGGCGGCGCCTGAGCTCTTTAAGATCGACGCCGCCGGCAATCCCGTGAGCGTCGCCGGCACGCCGCCCGACCAGTTCTCGGCCACCGGCCAGTACTGGGGCAACCCCATCTACGACTGGGACGCCATGGAGTCCGACGGCTTCTCCCTGGTGGGAGGGCCGCATTCGCGCCGCCCTCGACATGTACGACGTCATCCGCCTGGATCACTTCCGCGGCTTCGAGGCCTATTGGGAAGTGCCGTTCTCCTCGCCCGATTCGTCCTACGGTTCGTGGACGCAGGGTCCCGGCCTCAAGTTCTTCAAGACGCTCGAGGAAAAGCTCGGCACGCTGCCCATCATCGCCGAGGACCTGGGCTTCCTCACTCCCGGCGTCATCGACATGCGCGACAACTCGGGTTTCCCCGGCATGAAGATCCTGCAGTTCGCCTTTGAGGGCACCAACTCGTACTACCTGCCGCATAACTACATCGCCAACACCGTCGCCTATGTGGGCACCCACGACAACGAGACGGCGCGCGGCTGGTTTGAGGGAACGGCCACCCCGCGTCAGCGCGAGCAGGCAGCCCTGTACACCCATCAGCAGGCCGGCGAACCCATGGCAGATGCACTCAATCGCACCATCGCCGCCAGCGTAAGCGACACGTGCATCTACACCATGCAGGACCTGCTCAACTTGGGCAACGAGGCGCGCATCAACACCCCTGCCACGCTGGGCGGCAACTGGACCTGGCGCATGCTCGACGGCGCCATCACCCGCGAGCTCGAGCACAAACTCACCGACTGGACCGAGACCTACTTCCGCATCCCGTCGGAAGCCGAAATCGAGCTTCCTCAATAGGAGCCACCGCGCCCAACCCCTCCCCACCGTGCGGACGCGCTTGCTTTTCCCGCGCGAGGCCACCCCAATCCCCTCGCGCGGGCTTCTTATGAATTGCAGACATGAAACAACCCATCACAGGAGAAAACATGCCCCGAATTAACCTCATGGAACTCGCCGAGCAGTCTTTTGGCACCTCGCTCGAGCAGCTCGACGACCGTCGCATTTACAAGCTGCTGGTCAAACTCGTGCAGGAGCGCTCCGCCACCTGCCCGCTCAACAACGGCAAGAAAAAGCTCTATTACATTTCCGCCGAATTTTTGATCGGCAAGCTGCTCATCAACAACATGATCGACCTCGGCATCTACGACGAGGTTAAGGACCAGCTCACCGCCGCAGGCCACAACCTCAACAAGATCGAGGAATTCGAGGTCGAGCCGTCGCTCGGCAACGGCGGCTTGGGCCGCCTGGCCGCATGCTTCCTGGATTCCATCGCCACGCTGGGCTTGACCGGCGATGGCGTGGGCCTCAACTATCACTACGGCCTGTTCCGTCAGCGCTTTGTCGACAACCAGCAGAAGGCCGTCCCCGACGAGTGGCTCGGTGAGCAGGACATCCTAGTCGACGATGACCGCTCCTACACCGTCGAGTTCGGCGATTTTGCCGTTACCTCCAAGCTCGTCAACATCGATGTGCCCGGTTACGGCCAGCCCACCAAGAACCGCCTGCGCCTGTTCGACCTGGCGAGCGTCGACGACGGCCTGGTCCCCGGCAGTTCCATCGACTTCGACAAGACCGAGATCGCCAAGAACCTCACCTTGTTCCTCTACCCCGACGATTCCGACGAGCAGGGCCGCCTGCTTCGCATCTACCAGGAATACTTCATGGTGAGCAACGCCGCCCAGCTCCTGATCGACGAGGCCATCGAGCGCGGCAGCAACCTGCACGATCTGGCCGACTACGCCGTGGTCCAGATTAACGACACGCACCCCACCATGGTCATCCCCGAGCTCATTCGCTTGCTCACCACCGAGCATGGCATCGAGTTTGACGAGGCCGTGACCATCGTACGCTCCATGGTCGCCTACACTAACCACACGATTCTTGCCGAGGCGCTCGAGAAGTGGCCGCTCGCCAGCCTGCAGAAGGTCTCCCCTGCCATCGCCGACATTATCGTCAAGCTCGATGAGATCGCAAAGGCCGAGCACGATGACCCGCGCGTCGCCATCATCGACGAACACGATACCGTCCACATGGCCCACATGGACATCCACTTTGGCTTCTCCATCAACGGCGTAGCCGCCCTCCACACCAAGATCCTGGAGGACACCGAGCTTCATCCGTTCTACGAAATCTATCCCGAGAAGTTCTCCAACAAGACCAACGGCATCACCTTCCGCCGCTGGATCCATGGGGCCAACCCCGCGCTCGCCAGCCTGCTCGACGATGTGATCGGCACCGATTGGCGCAGCACCGGCGACCTGAGCAAGCTCGCCAACTTCGCCGACGACAAGGACGTTCTTGAGCGCCTGGCCGCCACCAAGGTCGAAGCCAAAACCATCATGCGCGAGTTTATGGCGCTCGAGCAGGGCGTGACCATTCCCTCCAACGCCATCATCGACGTCCAGGTCAAGCGCATCCACGAGTACAAGCGCCAGCAGATGCTCGCGCTCTACATCATCTGGAAGTACCTCGATATCAAGAACGGCAACAGACCTAAGCACCCCGTCACCATCATCTTTGGCGGCAAAGCGGCGCCTGCCTACACTATCGCGCAGGACATCATCCATCTGATCCTGACGCTGTCGCAGTGGATTGCAAACGACCCCGACGTGGCTCCCTACCTGCAGGTTGTCATGATCGAGAACTACAACGTCACCGCCGCCGAGCGCGTGATCCCCGCCGCTGACATCTCCGAGCAGATCAGCCTGGCCTCCAAGGAGGCGAGCGGCACCTCCAACATGAAGTTCATGCTCAACGGCGCCCTAACCCTGTGCACGCTTGACGGCGCCAACGTGGAGATTGCCGAGCTCGTGGGCGACGAGAACATCTACACCTTTGGTGCCTCGTCCAAACAGGTCGAGCAGCTCTACGCCGACGGCACCTATGACGCCGGCACGCTCTACCGCAAGCCCGGCATCAAACTGCTGGTGGACTTCATCACCAACCCCGCCTTTATGGCGACCGGCAACGCGGAGCGCCTGCAGCGTCTGCACGACGACATCAAGGGCAAGGACTGGTTTATGGCCCTGCTCGACATTGAGGAGTACATCCAGACCAAGGAGCGCGTGTTGGCCGACTACGAGGTCCAGGACGCCTGGATGCGCAAGGCGCTGATCAACATCGCCAACGCCGGCACCTTCTCGTCTGACCGCACGATCTCCCAGTACAACGACGAGATTTGGCACCTGAGCTAATTTCGTTTCCTTTACCCATCCTCTTGAAAGCGGAGTCGTGGCAACGCGGCTCCGTTTTTTTGCCCGCGTGTTGCCCGTGGCCCGCCTCGACCAAATCGTCTCAATCTGTAACACCCACTCGGCCAAAACGGTCCTACCTGTTACAGATCAAGACAAACCGATCCTTTCCCTAGGGTTTATCTCAATCTGTAACATCTAACGTCCGAAATCCGCCCTTACTGTTACAGATTGAGACAAAAGGATAAGCCGGCTAATACAATCTCGTTCTGTAACAGGTAGCTGCCGAAATCAGCCTCCCGTGTTACAGATCGAGATGAAAGGATAGGCAGCTCGATGCTGTCTCAATCTGTAACATCTAGACCCAATTTGGCCCTCCTCCTGTTACAGATTGAGACAAACTGACAGACGAACGGTCCCAACACAAAGAAAGGCTCCCCTCTCGCCCAGTGGACGGGAGGGGAGCCTTATATGTGACCGCGGCAAAAGGATGGCAATACCGCAGTCGCCCAAAGGAAGGTCTGGATGCACCGGGCCTAGATAAGGTTCTTACCAGACACCTTATCGAAGAGATGGGTCGCGTTCTTCTCGAACTTGAACCAGATGGTGTCGCCAGCCTTGAGCGCACCCTTGGCCTCAAGGTCGACAACGGGAATGATCAGGACAAACTGGCCATCGGGAGCGGTCACGTGGACATGCTCGGTCGAGCCCATGAGCTCGGTCACCTCGACGGTACCCTGGAGCGCACCCTCCTCGTCCTTGTCGGCAAGCAGAATCTGCTCGGGGCGCACGCCGGCCGTGATCTCCTTCACGTCGCCGCCGTCCCAGTTGAGGGCAAGCTGAGAGCAGGTCTCGGGGGCGAGCGCCACGTTCATATCCTCGGTCTTGACGGTAAAGCCGTCGCCCGAGCGCACCAGCTGGGCATCGAAGAAGTTCATCTGCGGCACGCCGATAAAGCCGGCGACGAAGATGTTCGCGGGGTGGTTGAAGACCTCCTGCGGGGTGGCGATCTGCTGGACGACGCCGTCCTTCATGACCACGATGCGGTCGCCGAGAGTCATGGCCTCGGTCTGGTCGTGAGTGACGTAGATGAACGTGCCCTTGATCTCGTGGCGCAGCTTGATGAGCTCGGCACGCATCTGGTTACGCAGCTTAGCGTCCAGGTTGGACAGCGGCTCGTCCATCAGGAAGACCTTAGGATCACGCACGATGGCGCGGCCGATAGCGACACGCTGGCGCTGACCGCCGGAGAGCGCCTTGGGCTTGCGGTCGAGGTACTCGGTGATACCCAAGATCTCGGCAGCGGAGCGAACCTTGCGGTCGATCTCGTCTTTGGGGACCTTCTTGAGCTCAAGCGTAAACGCCATGTTCTCGTACACCGTCATGTTGGGGTACAGAGCGTAGCTCTGGAACACCATGGCGATGTCGCGGTCCTTGGGCGCCACGTCGTTGACGCGCTTGCCGTCGATGAGCACATCGCCCGAGGTAATGTCCTCCAGGCCGGCAACCATGCGCATCGTCGTGGACTTACCGCAGCCAGACGGGCCAACGAGGACGACGAACTCCTGGTCGTGAACGGTGAGGTTGAAGTCCTCTACAGCGAGCACGCCGTCCTCGGTAACCTTGAGGTTGTGCTTCTTCTCCTCGGTCTTCTTCTTTTTGCCAAAGAAGCCCTTCTTTTTGGACTCGTTGTTGGGATACACCTTCTGAACATGTTTGAGAACGATCTCGGCCATGTCTCTACCTTTCGATACGCGGCGCCGCGCTGAGGGGCGCCGCTAAAACTTGCAAAACAGTTACGGCATCAGCCCTTGACGGCACCTGCCACCACACCGTCGATGATGTACTTCTGGCAGAGGATGTACATGATGACGATGGGGACAACGACCATCATGATGCAGGCCATCATGGGGCCGAGCTCGACGTGGCCGTAGCCGCCGCGGAAGTACTGAATCAAGATAGGAATGGTCTTGTACTTGGTGGAGTCGAGCGTAAGGTAGGGCAGCAGGTAGTCGTTCCAGACCCACATGGTCTCGAGGATGCCGACCGAAAGATAGGTGGGCTTCATGATGGGGAGGACGATCTTAAAGAACACCTGGACCGGGTTGCAGCCATCGATCATGGCCGCCTCTTCGATCTCGAGCGGGATGTTCTTTACAAAGCCGGCGAACATAAAGACCGCCAGGCCCGCGCCAAAGCCAAGGTAGATAAAGCAGATGTTGAACGGCGTGTTGAAGCCAATGCGGTCCGCCAAATTGGACAGCGTGAACATGAGCATCTGGAAGGGCACGACCATCGAGAACACGAACAGGTAATAGAAGAAGTTCGAAATCTTGCTGTTGACGCGCACTACGTACCAAGCGCACATGGAGCAGCACACCAAGATCAGAACGACCGACGTGACCGTGATGATGAGCGAGTACATAAACGCCGAGGCAAAGCCCTGCTCGTTAAGAGCGTGCACGTAGTTTGCAAGGCCGTTGAACGTCTCAGGCGTAAGCAAATCGAACGCCGTGGTGGTGCTGATTGCAGTTCCCTTTTTTAAAGGAATTGAGCGCAATCATGAACACGGGGTAGATCCACGCGAGCGACAGAATCGTAAAGAAAATCGAGAGCGCGCGGTTAATAGCCTTATCGCGTTTCATTACTGCTGCACCTCCTTGGACCTCGTGGCCTTAAGTTGGATCATGGAGATTGCTACGACCAGGATGCAGAAGATAACCGCCTTGGCCTGACCGATGCCCTGCCATGCGATACCGGCACGCGAATAGAACGTGTTGTAGATGTTCAGGGCGAGCATCTCGGTGGAGTGCGCGGGGGCGCCGCCGGTAAGGGCGAGGTTCTGGTCGAACAGCTTAAAGCCGTTGGTGATGGACAGGAACAGGCAGATGGTGATCGTCGGCATCAGATTGGGGATCTTAACCTTCCAAAACGTCTGCCATGCCGTAGCGCCGTCGACCTTGGCGGCCTCGATGTAGTCGGACGGAATGGACTGCAGACCAGCGATGTAGATGATCATCATGTAGCCGACCTGCTGCCACAGGGTCAGGATGATAAGGCCCCAGAAGCCAGCAGCAGAGTTAAGAGCGATGAGCTGGGCGCCCACGTTGGAGAGCAGGCAGTTGATCAGAATCTGCCAAATGTAGCCCAGCACGATGCCGCCGATCAGGTTAGGCATAAAGAAGATCGTACGGAAGATGTTGGTGCCTTTGAGCGCCTTTGCGGGTGAGCGCCTGCGCAATGGCCAGGGCGATCACGTTGATGAGCACCGTCGACAGGAAGGCAAACGCCACGGTAAAGAAGAACGACGTGGCGAACTGCGGATCGGACAGCGCGCGCACGTAGTTCTCGATACCGACAAAGTGCGCGTTACTAATGATAATAAACTGGCAGAACGAGAGATAGAAGCCCTGGATAAAAGGGATCACGAACCCGATCATAAACGCCAGACACGTGGGCAGCATAAAGAGCGGCCACCAGCGCTTGAGTGCTTTGCCCATAGAAGGGTCCTTTCAATATGCAGGGGGCGGGCAAACCAACGTCTGCCCGCCCCCTGTCGCTAATCAGATAGCTTGGGCAGCAACTGCTTACTCGGAAGCGGCCTTCTCGGTCTTCCAGCCATCGACGAAGGCGTTCTTGACGCCGTCCCACTTGCTGTTGTCGGCAGCATAGGCAATCAGAGCCTGCTTGAGGTTCTTCTTCCACTCCTCAGAGGGGATGTAGACGAAGTCCCAAGCGACGGTCTTCTTGCCGTCCTTGGCCATGGCAACGGCCTGCTGCGAGAAGACGTTGGGGTCTCCTTAGCGCTCTTGAACGGAGCGGTCAGGCCCATCTTGTCGGCGATGATGCTGGTCGCGGTGTCAGAAGTGACGCACCAATACATGAAGTCCTCGGTGGCCTTCTGGGCATCCTCGGAAGCCTGGGAGCTGACGCACCAGTAGTTCTCGCCGCCGGAGCACAGGCCCTGGTTCTCCTCGCCGTCGACGCCGATGTAGATCGGCAGCATGCCGAGCTGGTCGTCGGTCATACCGGCCTTGGTGAGGTCAGCGTATGCCCAAGAGCCGTTCTGATAGAAGACGGCCTTGCCGGTTGCGAACTCGTTGGTGGCGTCGTCGCCGGTCTTGGAAGCAAGCTGCGAAGGATCGCAGGTGGAGTCGGTGATGTACAGGTCGAAGATCTGCTTGTAGTTGTCGAGGAACTCACCCTTGATCTCGTCGTCCTCCTGGTTGTGCTCCTTCTCAAACTCGTAGTAGAGCGGCATGTTGGCAAGGTGGGTGGTGTAGCGCCAGCTGGAGGAGTCGTCCATGCCGGCGGAAGTGAAGGCACCCTCGACACCAAGCTCGTCCTTGCGGGCCTGGATGTCGTCAGCGCAAGCCTTCAGCTTGTCGAAGGAGTTGATGTCCTCGGCCTTGTAGCCAGCCTTCTCGAGCAGCTGCTTGTTGTAGATGATGCCGAAGCTCTCCTGGACCCAGTCGATGCACATCCTTGCCGTCGGACTGCAGAGCCGGGAGTCGTCAATGAGCTCACCGCGGAGCTTGGTATCGGACAGGTCGGCGCAGTAATCCTTCCAGTTCTTAAGACCGGTGGGGCCGTTGACCTGGAACAGGGTCGGAGCGGAGCTCTTGGACATCTCGGACTTAAGCTTCTCCTCGTAGGTGTTGGAAGCGGCGGTCACGATCTTGACCTCGACGCCCTTCTCCTTCTTATAGGCCTTGGCGATCTCCTTCCACTCCTTGTCGACCTCGGGCTTGAATTGGAGGAAGTAGACCTCGGCAGCGTCACCAGAAGCAGAGGAGCCGGAGCCGGCAGAACCACCGCAACCCACGAGGCCCAGACCAAGAACCGCAGCCGCGGAACCAGCAAAGCCCAGGAACTGCCTTCTGCTCATTTCGTTCTTCATTACAATCCACCCTTTCACACCGTGGCGGCACCCTTTGCCGCCGCCTTCGGAGATTGGCTCGGGGACTTTGCCCCTTTTGCTGATTTGTACGATACGCTATTTGGCTAGTTGTTTGAACAAGTATTACTAGAGCGGTAGAAAAACTTCGGTGAACGGTAATTTCAACTTGATACTTGACAAGTTTTGTATAAACAATTATTTGTTATCGAATGCAGAGAAAACGCCCGGTCAAGCCGATGCATCGTCGGTTTGACCGGGCGTTTTCTCTTTGAGGGCATGAGTCTCGTCAGGCTGCGAGCTAGCCGGCTATCGCTTGGAGTTGACGCGGTAATGGAAGATCTCGGGGTGTGTGCGAGTGTGCGTCACCTCAAACAAGATGCCATCCGAGGTGTACGACTGGCTCTCCATGACGGCAACGCAGTTGTATTTGCCGAGGTCAAGATAGCTGCAGTCTTCATCGTTAGCAAGCTCGACGCTCACCGTACGGCGACTCGCCATCACCTTGACGCCGCGTTTGTGCTCCAGATAGTCGTAAATTGACTTTGCGGCGATCTCGGGCGTCAGGCCTTTGGCGATCGACTCCAGAAAATAGCCGTGGTCCACCTGGCGAGCGTTACCGTTAAGGCTACGGACGCGCACCACGCGAATCAACTTCTCGCCCACCTTAAAGCCCAGGCGACGAGAGAGTTGCTCGGTGCAGACCAGATGTTCAAAAGACTTAACGTCCGTCGATGCAACGGCATTGTTGCGCTTTGCAAACTCGCCAAACGACTCGACTTCCTCGAGCGCGCCCAGCATATCGGTTTCGCCTTTAAGCCAAATGACGCGCACGCCCTTGCCGTGTATGGGCTGCACAAACATCCCCGTCGGCCAGCATACCCAAGGCGCGACGGACGGTATTGCGAGTGCATCCGAACTCCGCGGTCAGCTCGGCTTCGGTTGGCAGCATCTCCTGAAACGCATAGGTCCCATTAATGATGCGCGAGCGTATTTCTCGGTAGATTCCTTCGTATATCGCTTTTGGCATTGTTTCACCTCTACATTATTCATTTCCGGCTAGGCACGATAGCATTTCTTAAAGTTGTTTAAACCGAATATCGGTAAAGCGACAGGATTTAACCGTTGACGGTTTCTGTCATGCCCAAATCGGTTTCGCTCAAAACTGCCGGTACGACAATCGTCTGGTCCTCTACAATGAATCCATTGTTTAAACGTTTCCCCACGCGCAACGCGCCTCGATATTCGGGAGGCAGAACATGCTGCAAAAAATCCAACGCTTTGGCGGGGCAATGTTCGCGCCCGCCATGCTGTTTTCTATATCAGGCCTCATGGTCGGCGTCTCCGCTCTCGCAACGACTGCGGACATCGTCGGCGATCTCGCCGTATACGGAACCCCTTGGTACGTTTTTTGGACCATCATCCAGCGCGGCTCGTGGACGGTCTTTAAACGCCTCCCGCTCCTTTTTGCCGTAGCGCTGCCCATCGGTCTTGCCCAAAAACAACCGGCTCGTTGCTGCCTCGAGGCTCTCGTCGCCTATTTTGCCTACTGCTTCTTTTTGAGCGAGATCATTAAGCTGAGTGGAGACAACCTTGGACTTGAGTACCCGTCATCTTTGACCTCCGCCAGCGGTATCACCGTCATCGACGGCATCAAGACGCTCGACACCGGCATTATCGGCCCGCTGGCGGTATCGGCAACCGTCGTCGCCATCCATGACCGCTTCTACGATGCAAAGGTTCCCGATTGGCTCGGCACCTTCTCGGGCTCCTCGCTGGTCTACCTCATCAGCTTTTTTGCCGTGTTTGCCCTTGCCGCTATCTCGGCCGCCATCGTGCCCTACGTATACGATGTAACCGATACGCTGCGTCACGCGCTTGCAGGCGTCGGTCCCTTTGGCGTGGGCATCTTTGTCTTTTTAGAACGAGCACTCGAGCCCTTTGGCCTGCACCACCTGCTCTACATGCCTATCTACTACGACAACTGGTCTAGTTATTAACGACGGCATCTACGCCACGTGGAGCAGTTTGCTTCCCATCCTCTCGCATAGCACGCGCCCCCTTAATGAGCTTGCGCCGTGGGCCGGTTTTACCGCCACCGGCTGGGTCAAGCTCTTTGGCCTTCCTGCCATCGCAGCTGCGTTCTACTCCACCGCAAAACCCGAGCGCCGCGCCGGCCTCAGGGTCATCCTTGTTCCCGCCATCATCGCCTCGGTGGTTTGCGGCGTTACCGAGCCACTCGAGTTTCTCTTTATGTTCACCCACCCCGGGCTCTTTTTGCTCTACGCCGTCTTATCGTCTTGCCTTGCCACAACCATGAATCTCTTTGGCATCGTCGGCATCTTCTCGGGCGGCCTCATGGAGATGGCAGCCTTCAACTTTATTCCGCTCATGCGCACGCATGCCGGTGCCTATCTTTTGGCGCTCGGCATCGGCCTTGCCTTTAGCCTCATCTTTTTTGTTAGTTTTCGAGCACTCATCTTGGTCTATGACCTTAAGACGCCGGGCCGCGAGGATCATGTCGCCAATCGCGCGGCAATCGATCGTTTGACGGAAAGCGGCTTTGCCAAAGAGCAATCTCCCAATGACGAGGTCAATAGTCAATCCGATCAAGATCACGTCCTCGCTGAGCGGGTAATTCAGCTTTTAGGTGGCGTTGGCAATATCGTGGGCGCAACCAACTGCGCCACGCGCCTGCGCGTCGAGGTCGCAGACCCTTCCATCGTTGCAGATAACGCGTCGTTTGTCGCGGTGGGCGCCAAGGGCCTCATCATTACGGGCAAGACCGCCCAGGTGATCATCGGCATCTCCGTTCCCCGCGTTAAAGAGCATTTTGACCAGATCATGGGCCTCGAGCCGGGATTTGCGCCCACCACCTCGGCCTCCCCTGCCGCCAGCGCAGCCCATAAGCGCGGCGATATTTGCTTCTTCGATATCGACGGAACGCTCGCCTGGCAAGACCCCAGGCTCGCCCAAGACCTTCCCGAAGACGAGCGGGACCTCTCCCCCTATCCCAACGAGGCGGTTTCGCAGGCAATCCGCGAGTTTGTCGCCAACGGCAACATGGCCTTTATCTGCACGGGACGTACCCTCAGCTGCATCCACCCCAAACTTCTTGAGCTGCCCTGGACCGGCATCGTCTGTCTTGCGGGCGGTTACGCCGAGATCAACGGACACGCAATTCGCGATCTGTCGATGACGCCCAGTATGCTGCAGCGTCTTGCCCCCTACCTTGAGCAATCGGGCGAGGTCATCCGCTTTGAGGGCCTCAACGGCGTCGTGCGCATGAGTGCCGATGCCCCCGATGCTCCCGGATACGCGCGCACCCTGGGCGACGCAGTCACGCAGCTGCAACATTACAGTGTCTACAAGATCTTGATGTCTACATCGCTCGCCAACCACATCGCTCAAGATAAGGCACTTGAGCCGCTGCTGTGCTTTAACGAGCTCGAACTCGAGGTAACCGAAATCTCGCCCCGCGAATGCACGAAGCGCGGGGGCATCCAGTCTGTACTCGACGCCCTCGATCCCCACCACGGAACCGTATACGGCATCGGCGACGCCAGCAATGACGTCTCGCTGATGAACGCCGTCGATGTCGGTATCGCCATGGGCAATGCGCCGGACTATCTCAAAAAGCGCGCCGACTACATCACCGACTCGGTCGACAAAAATGGCGTCGTCAAGGCGCTCGAGCACTTTAGGCTTATATAAGCAGCCGGCACGCGCACGCGTCCCGTTTCCCCAAATCGCCAAAACAGACGCGCCGGCAACTCCAATGTGGCAATATGGTATCTGCACACCGCAACGATGTAACCCAAGAAAGAATGCGAGAACCCGTGTCCAGTCCGTTTACCAGCTTTTTAGCCCAGCACTTTGACCAGATTAACGACTATCTGGCCACGTTCTTTGACGGACAGGCGACCTCTGCCGATATCGAGCGCTACCTGTACGCGCCGCTCTCGGCTTTTACGGCCAACGCCGGCAAGCGCCACCGCCCGCTTATCTGTATGCTCGCCGCCACCGCAGTGGGCGGTAGCTTTGAGAGCGCCCGCAGCGCCGCGGCAGCCATCGAGCATTTCCAGTCGGGCGCGCTGATCCACGACGACATCGCCGACAACGGACAGCTTCGTCGAGGCAAGCCCTGCATGCACCTTACCGAGGGCACGGGCCTTGCCATCAATTGTGGCGACCTGGCGCTCACCATGGTCACCAAGACGGTTCTCGACGACCCCACGCTGGAGTCCGACGTGAAGCTGCGCGTGCTCCACGAGCTTACCGAGATGATCGTCCGCACCATCGAGGGTCAAGCGCTCGACCTGGGTTGGGTCCGCGACGGGCGCTTTGATATCTCGGTTGATGACTACCTGGACATGGCGACGCACAAGACCGCGTTTTACAGCGGAGCCACGCCACTTGCCGCCGGAGCCATTATTGGCGGCGGCAGCGATGAGCAAATCGAAGCGCTGCGCGCCTTTGGCCTGCATACGGGCCTTGCCTTTCAGATTCAGGACGACCTGCTCAACCTTGTCGGCACTAAGGAAGCCGCCAACAAGGACTTCCGCACCGACATCACCGAGGGCAAGCGCACGCTTGTCGCCGTACACGCCCTCTCTGATGAGCGCCACCACGACGAGGTCGAGGCGATTCTTTCCTCGGGCACCGATGATCCCGCGCAGCTCGCACGCGCCGTGGAGATCTTCCAGGAAACCGGCTCCATCGATTACGCCCACACTTACGCGCTCGACCTGACCGCTAAGGCCAAAGCGGCCATCGAGAACGTTGAGCTTGATCCGCACGCACGCGAGCTGTTCCTCTCCATGGCAGATTTCTTTGTGGAGCGCCTTAACTAACTGGGGTTATAAAACCTGTCAGCAGCGTATTTAGGCACAACTTGCTACACTGTTGAGTGCATGTTTATGCATCCCTTTGCGTTGTCTATCCGACAGACGCTCAAATAGTACGAATGGTACGCCGAAAGGGGTTCGTTCATGGAACCTATTACAACGGGCATGCAAGGAGCAGCCGTCGAGGACGTGCAGTCTCGTCTCCTGCAGCTCGGCTACACGATTGATGCCGCCGAAGTCACCGACAAGTACTTTGGAGCCACCACTGAGCAGGCCGTCAGCACCTTCAGGCTCGACAGCGGCCTTGCTGCCGGTCATGCCGTCGATATCCCCTGTTGGAGCGCCCTTGTAGACGCTTCGTATAAGCTGGGCGACCGCACCCTCTATCTGCGCATGCCCAATTTCCATGGCGCCGATGTGCAGGCCCTGCAGCGCGCTCTCAACGTTTTGGGCTTTGCCTGTGGCGAAGACGACGGCTACTTTGGCCCGCATACCGAGGCCGCCCTGCAGCAGTTCCAGGAAAATGTCGGCCTGTTTGCCGACGGCATGGCCTTCCAGGACACCTACGCCTACATCAACCGCCTGCACCATGTGTGGGAGGGCAAGCCCTCGGTCACCGAAGCCGAGTCCCGTATCGGTTTTGCTCGCGCCGCCAACGTGCTCGAGCGCTTCCAGATCGCCGTTATCGGCGAGGACCCCATCGCACGCAGCGTTGCGTCGCGCATGTGGAATATCGCCACGGCAACGACCGACAACAGCGGCATGATGCTCTGCGACTCCGAGGTCCCAACCGACGTAGATCTGGTGCTCGAGATCGCAAGCGACGAGCTGCCCGCCGACGCCGCACCGCGCGCCACGATTGCCCTCGCCGAGTGCCACAACCTGGCCCAGCGCATCCGCACTGCCAATGTCGCCGCGCAGCAGAAGCCGGCTCGCATTCGCATTGAGCTCACGGGCATGACGCGCTACAACGGCACCTTCACGGCCAGCGACGCGCAGACACTCGCCGTACGCCTGCTCGATGGCGTTTGCGATGCCCTCGCAGATTAGGTAAACTAAACGAGTTGCTTTTGGGCAACACCACACATTGGGACGTAGTTCAACGGTAGAACTCCGGTTTTTGGTGCCGGCTGTTGGGGGTTCGAATCCCTCCGTCCCAGCCATTAAAATTGAGCGCCCTGAGTCCATAACGGCCCAGGGCGCTTTCTTGTGGGCGAGCGGAGGGATTCGAACCCGTAAGGGTGCAGAGCTGAGGAAACGCGAAGCGTTTTCCAGCGCAGCACGCAAGGAGCGAAGCGACGCAGCGGCACGCGGCCGCCGAAAAGGCGGACGCGGAATCCCTCCGCCCCGTATCAGCCGAGAGTGCCTCGCATCAAGAAATATCAGCCCCGTTCCGAAAAGCGAGCCGTAATCTACAAAATGGCGTGTGGCCCCGACGGGCCGGGCATTAAGTTTGTCGCGAGTTCCGCACGCAGAGAAGGCCACATGACCTCGATGTTTTGGACGTGACAGCGAGAGGGGCCCTGGCATGGCAAGGTGACGTGAAACAAGGCGGCGCTGACCTTCTGGTCGCGCCGCCGAAGTTGAACGTCAGATTGCCGTGCCAGGGCCCCTCGCAGCGTCGAGAGGACCGCCGTTCGGTAGAACGGCGGAACTAATTGTTCAGCATGCGGTCGAAGCTTCCCGAGTCGCCATCCCGATAGTCGGCGGTCATCAGAATCTCCTGTGGAATGCGTCCGCCCTCGCGCAGCACGTTGCGGAACTGCACGCGCGTGACCATGGGCAGATCCTTGATCGTCGCCGCCAGGTTCTGCGGCACACCCTGGTTGGCAGCTGCGGGTTCGCACTCTCCGCCGGCCTTCACGCGACGCTTGTGCTCGGCAAGCATGGCGCGATACATACCGGCATGCAAGCGAATCTCTACCACATTGGCGTTACGGGTCTGCTCGACAATGCGCGCACCCTCTCGGTCGATGTCGCCCACGTAGTAGACATAGTTAAAGCGATAGCCGATCTCGGCCAGATAATCATCCAGTGCGTGCGAAACGCTCGCCTTGCAGCCACCGCCAAAGATCACGCCGCCCACCTTGGTGCCAAAAAGCTTGGCGTGCTTGCGGCCGCGCAGGAGCTTGACGATTTCGTCATAGGTGTCTAGGTTCTCGACCATAATGAACGGCTTGTCGGCGCCCAGCGTAAAGAAACCCGTAAAGTGCACGGGGCGATTGGGGGCGACCTTGATCGCCTGCATGCTGATACCTTTTTCGGTCATACGCCGAATCAGGCGCTCGCCGTGCTTGCCGTCAAAGGCCTTCTCATCGTTAAAAATCTGGTAGGCGCGCTGGCGACGCGAAGCGACCGGCGTGTCGGCACCGCGATTCTGCTCAATCCAAGCCTGGATGATCGCAATTTCCTCGGCAATCTTGCGGTTGGACATCTCGTTGTGCTGAGTGCGCTGCGGAGCCTTTTTGCCGTCCTTGCCCTCGACCTTAACAATTTGAGTCTGCTGCTCCTTGAATCTTGGAGAGCGCCATTGGCGTAGGGACAACTTTTGAGCAGCTGCCTGCCCTAAAACGCGGGCAAGGGCAAACGCCGAGACCTCGCCGTGGACTGCCGACTCGGGCTGCTGGGCAGCAGTATCGTTGCGGTAGACTCCGGCTTCTTCTGAGACTTGCGCTTAGAATCGCCTTGGGAATTGCGCTCGCGCTTCGGCATAGGCGCCTGCTTCTGCGGACGATCGGACTTGCTCTCCTTCGCCGGCTGGCGCTTAGGCTGCCCCGAAGAAACCTCGGCCTTCGCATCCTCGTTCTGCGGCGTGGTCTTCTCGGTTGCAGTCTCGGCATGGGAACTGCGGCCCCCACGATGGCGACGGCGGCGAGGCTTGCTCGACGCGCCCTGCTCCGTCTGCTCATCAGTAGGCTGCTGGCCCTTGGCCTCGGCATCAACCTCAAGCTGCGGCTCAACAGGTTTTGCTCGCGAGCCACCGGCTCAACGGCCTTCTCGTCCTTCTCGCCCTGAGTGGTCGAAGCCGGTTCGCTCTTCTCCTGACGCCTTACGGGATACGCGCGCCCCTCAAAACCACGTCCGGGACGGCATGAACCCGGAGCCTTCTTGGCCGGTTCATCGGACGCGTCAGCAGCCTCGACGGAATCCTGGACCTCGCATGCGGCACCTCGCTGCTCGGCCTTAAAGTGGGCACCGCGGCGACGCTTGGGCTCCTGGATCTCAGCATGCTCTTGAGCGAGAGTCGGCTCCTGCATCCCGACGGGCTTTTCCTCGACGGCCTCGGCATCCGTCTCACCCTTTTGAGCAACGGCGCGACGGAAGCGCTCCTGCTGGGCGCGGCGCTGCGCATCGCGCTTGCCACCCCCGCCAAAGCTGCCGCGACCCGCCTTGGCGGTAAAGGCACGCACGACGTTCTCATCGAGCAGCTCGTCGGTATCGATATGCTCGCGCGGAGCACTTCTTCCACAGCAGGCACGTCAGCGGAATCCTCGACGACAAAATCTTCGACGGACTCGGCAGGCTGCTCCTGGACATCGCGGATCTCGGCATTGATGGTATAGAACGCCGGGCGCCCGTTAATGCCGCTACCCTCGATCTTTGTCACGATCTTTTTGCCGCGATAAGCTCATCGCGCATCGCCTTGGTGTCACATTCCTTATCGACGGAGCGGAAAATTTGCGCCAGCGCACTCGACTTAATCTTGAGCGCCTTGCGGCAGAGCAGGTCGTAGGCAACCAGCTTGGCGCGCTCGGCAGAAAGCGACGTCTGGCTGCTCAGGCGCTCAGCCAAAGCATCGACATTGTTTTGATTATCGGAATATACCGTCTTGGCCACGGGGCCCCTTTCATATGTACACATATACGTCTATATGGTACAACGCACGCCCTTATCCACGCAAAACATCTGCGAGAACACTCGAGCGTCACCCGCTTTCGCATGAAAAAAAGACCGAGTCCGCGTCGTTGCGGACCCGGTCTTTCCGAGTCATATGGATGAGATTCAACCCGTCCGACCGACTAAGCCTTGGCGGCCTCGGCGTCGACGGGAGCCTCGGCGGCAGCGGCGCGACCGTACTCGGCCTTGCCCATATCGGACCACTCGGGATCCTCGTCAGGCATGGAACCAGCCTCCTTGCCGAAGAACTCCTTGAGGCAGTTAACGGCAACGATGAGGCCCAGGACCATCAGCAGAACGGCAAAGACGAGCTGCAGGCCCTTGGTGGCGGCGACGGAGACGGCGGCCGTGGTGGCGGTAGCCGGGATGGTACCGAAGAAACCGTAGGCCTGGACGGCGGTCATGCAGCCCATGGCGCTCTGGACCAGCGAGGTGAAGGTGCAGCAGAGCAGGAAGACGACGGGCACGTAGAGCATCCAACCCTTGCGGCCGGTGCACTTGCAGAACACGGCGAGGGTGATCATGGTCATGCCGCCGAGCAGCTGGTTGGAAGCACCAAAGAGCGGCCAGATGTTGGCATAGCCACCAAAAGCGAGGGCGAGACCGGGAAGCAGGGTGACGACCGTGGCGAACCAGGGGTTGCCGAGGACCTTCATGTAGCCGGCCTTGGACTCGATGGCCAGGGCATCGTTGGTCTGGGCAAAGAACTCGGAGAACGAGGTGCGGGCGATGCGGGCGACGGCGTCGAGCGAGGTCAGGGCCAGAGCGGAAACGTTCATGGTCATAAAGACGGTAGCGAGCGTGCCGTCAACACCGAAGGCCTGCATACCGCGGGAGATGCCAGCGGCGAAGATCTGGAACGGGGTGGAAGCGACACCGGCGTTGAGGGCGCCGGTACCGGCGGTGTTCATATCGGAGAACATGATGCCGGCAACGATGATGGCAAGGATGCCGACGAAGGACTCGACGATCATTGCGCCGTAACCGACCTTGACGGCGTCCTGCTCCTTCTCGACCTGCTTGGAAGAGGTGCCGGAAGAAACGAGACTGTGGAAACCGGAGAGAGCACCGCAAGCGACGGAGACGAACAGGACCGGGAACATCATGCCGGAGGCAGTGGAGAAGCCGGTGAAGACCGGAGCGGTGATAGTGGCCTGACCGTTGACGCCCAGGACGACGATGCCGAGGACAGCGCAGACGATCATGACGATCATCATGATGGAAGTGAGGTAGTCACGCGGGGTCTTGAGCATCTGGATGGGCATAGCGCCAGCGAAGACCAGGTAGACCATGACGACGGCGAACCACTGGAACTTATCCAGGTAGACCGGGAACTGCATTCCGACGGCGAACATGAGAACCATGAGGACAACGCCGGTGACGAACTCGGCAGCGCCGGTGAGGTTGAACTTCTTCTGGGCCCAACCAAAGGCGATAGCGACGAAGGTGAACAGGATGGAGATGGTACCAGCGCAGCCGGCGGCATAGGACTTGGTGAAGTCGATGGCACCGGTAGCAGCACCAGAAGCGTCAACGGCCGGGGTGAACATGAACGTCTTGCAGACCATGTCGGTGAAGGCGGCGATGACGATGATGCAGAACAGCCAGCAGAACAGCAGGAACAGGCGACGGCCGGTCTTGCCGATGTACTTCTCGATGAGCTGAGCGAGCGACTTGCCGTTGTTCTTCATCGAAGCGTACAGGGCACCAAAGTCGTGGACGGCACCAAAGAAGATGCCGCCGACGAGGACCCAGAGCACGACGGGCAGCCAGCCAAAGGCCATGGCGACGATCGTACCCGTGACAGGACCAGCACCGCAGATCGAGCTGAACTGGTGCGAGAACGCGGTGAAGGCGGAGACGGGCGAGAAGCTCTTGCCGTCCTTCATGCGCTTGGCCGGCGTGAGGGCCTCTTTGTCAACGCCCCATTTGTTGGCCAGCCAGCGGCCATAGCCCAGATAGCCGCAGGCGAGCACCGCCGCGGCCACAACCATGAGCAAAACTCCGTTCATTACATTTCCTCCTCTAAAAAGAACTTCCTAGACATAAAAAATGAGGGCCGTCGGTTGCGCTCGACGGCCCTCATCTTCATCAGCCGCCCGTTATCGTACGGGCTAGCTGTATGTGCTAACCCGCATCAGATAATTACTACGCTGATAATGTTTAGCTGATGCGTGAACATGTCTAAGAAATCCTCTTCAATCATGATGCGAACGATCCGTGCGTGTTCACATCCCCCAGTGGTTGAAAAGGAGTATGAAACTTTAGTTACCTAAAGTCAACGCAAATATGTAATGAATTTTCAACTTTTTTTGAATTTCTCGGTATAAAACGCCACTGACCTCGGACTTTACCCCACGACAGTTTTTGCATGAGAGATGCCCCTGAGAGCCGCGGGAGCCGGGCGGCGCATATGAACTTTATCGCGAGTTCCGCACGCAAAGAAGGCCACTTAATGTGGCCTTCGTCTTGCGCAGGACTGTAGAGCAGGAAACCTTATATCCGGCCCCTCCGTCCGGGGACCGCGCCGTACCAGCTACAGCGTCATGTTTGGATCGGCGTCGACGTCGAACGGCGAGATTTCGCCTCGGTCGAATTTACGGCGAGCGACCTCCGCAATCATGGCTGCGTTATCGGTACAGGCAGACAAGGGCGGCACCGTTACGCGAATCCCCTGACGCCCAAGCTTCTTGATCATCATCTCGCGCAGATGCGGGTTGGCCGAGACGCCGCCACCGATGCAGTATTCCTTGCATCCGGTAGCGTGCAATGCGTTTTTGGCCTTCTTGTACTGCACGTCAAAGACAGCTGCCTCAAACGAAGCCGCCAGATCGGGCAGGTGAATCGTGCGCCCGGCCTTGGTCTCCTGCTCGATGTAGAGCGTCACGGCCGTTTTAAGACCCGAAAGCGAGAAACGATAGTCTCCTCTGCTGTTAAGCGCACGGGGGAAATCGATCGCCTTGGGGTTGCCCGTCTCGGCCAGCCTGGAAATGATGGGGCCACCGGGATAGCCCAGACCCAGCGCCTTGGCCACCTTGTCGAAGGCCTCGCCCACAGCGTCGTCGAGCGTCTCACCGAGCACCTCGTAGTCGCCCCACGCCTTCACGTGCACGAGCATGGTGTGCCCGCCCGAGACAAGCGTGAAGATGAACGGCGGCTTGAGGTCGGGCTGCGCCAGCAAGTTGGCAAACAGATGACCCTCAAGATGGTTGACGCACACGAGCGGCTTGCCGGCAGCGTAGGCAAAGCCCTTGGCGAAGGCGACGCCAACCACGAGCGCGCCCACCAGGCCCGGACCCTGCGTCACGCCCACGGCGGCAAGCTCACTTGGTGCAATGGCTCCGCCCGTAAGGCCCAGCGATGCTGCGGCATCCTCGAGCGCCGCATCCACGACACTCACAATCACCTCAACGTGCTTGCGCGAGGCGATTTCGGGCACCACGCCGCCAAAACGGGCATGGAAATCAATCTGCGTCGACACCTGGTTGGCCAGCATATTGCCATCCGCATCGATAATCGCCACGGCCGTCTCGTCGCAGGAGCTCTCGATAGCGAGCACTAGGCGGCGGCGCTCAATTTCGGCACGCTCCCCCTCGGAGCGCCCAGGCGCAGGCAGCGGCCATACGCGCTGCTCTGCCGCCGTCGGCTCGGGCGAAGCATTGTCGACCGGAAGCACGAGGGGCAGCGGAGCCGTCATGACGATGGCATCCTTGCCGGCACCATAGTAGCCGCGGCGCCGTCCTGCCTCGGTAAAGCCCAGAGCGTTATAAAGCGCGATCGCTCCCTCGTTGCCGTCCTCGACCTCGAGCGAAGCCGTGGTGCAGCCGAGCATCTGGGCATCATAGCTCACATGCGACAGCAGCTTGCGGGCAATGCCCTCACGGCGATGTGCCGGGTCGACGGCGACATCCAGAATCTGCACATCACCGTCCACGACCATACCGCCGGCAAGGCCCAGCAGCTTGCCGTCGTCGTGTGCCACCCACCAACTACGCGGCGCAGCGACGTCCTCGCCCAGTTCGGACAGGAACATGCCCGGCGTCCACGCCTCGTGTCCGGCACCTTCAAAGCAGGCAGCCTCCAGCGTGCTCGCGCCCTCGGCATCCGCCGCGCCCATGGGACGGAACTGCAGATGACGACCGGCGAGCTCATCGGCAACGCCCGTAATTTCGCTCTGCGCACTCTCGGCAAGACCAAGACGCTTGCGCTCGTTTTCCTCGGCATCCGAAAGGCGCGTGTAAATCGGCAGGACGCGGGCCGGATCGCCGTCACCCGCAGCGTGCGCGAGCAGCAAGCCCTCGCCCGAAGGCCACCACAGGTCGCGCTCCACGCAGCGGGCGGTCTCGTCCTCACCCAGCAGCTTGCCATAGCGCACGAGACCGTCACCGGTCAGCTGAACCTGGTCCCAGTCCGCTGCTCGGCGCCACTCATCGAGCGCCACGGCGGCCTTGACCACGTGTTCGCGCTCAAATTGACGCTCGGGACCCTCATCGACCAGCATATACAGCGCCGGATATACCTCACCGCGCATAGCATCGGCCAAGATACCAAGCTTGCCGCGCACGCCAGCCTTCCACGCCGTCCAAGCGCAAGCGTCGAGCGTCGACACGCCCAGCAGCGGAACATTGGCACCACGCGCGAGGCCCTTGGCAGTGGAGATGCCGATGCGCACACCCGTAAAGGACCCCGGGCCGCGACCGACCACATAGCAACCAACATCGCTGCGATCCAGACCGGCTTGAGCCAGCACGCCATCAACGGTATTCACGAGCTCAACGTTGGCGTGACGGCGACACATGTGGTCGCCACTCACGAGCTTCGTCTCGCCCGTCTGCCCATCAATCCAGCTTGCCGCGCAGGCAAGCATGTCGGTCGAGGTATCGAGCGCCACCACCAGCGCGTTGTCGTTATGCAAGCTCATCTTGTACAGCCTTATCAATCAAATGGGAAAGCTCCATTGCGCGGTCACCGTGCGCCTCAAGCGTTATCGTTCGCACATCGCTGTCGCCCTCATCACGCTTGAGCGTCACCGAAAGATACTCATCCGTCAGCTCGTCCTGGAATTGTTCGCCCCATTCCAGCAGGCAAGCACCCTCATAGCCCAGCACATCGAAAATGCCCGTATCCTCGAGCTCGTAGGCATGCTCCAGGCGGTATAGATCAAAGTGAAACAGCGGAATACGACCTTGATCGTGAACGGCCATGAGCGCAAACGTAGGACTCGTAACCATATGCCCATCGCCCAGCCCGCGCGAGACGCCCTTGGTAAAGTGAGTTTTGCCCACTCCCAGGCCACCGGTCAGGATGAGCACATCTCCGTCCTCAAGGCACGGTGCAATTAGCTCGCCAAAGTACTCCGTATCGGCAGCGCAAGTCGTTTTGTAAGTACCTACCCCCAGGCGCTCCAGGGACATATATGCTCCTTATTATTCCGAGGCGTCCTCTGGTGCGGGATGTCGCTCCAGATAATCGCCCAGCATCTTAAAGTCTTCCTCCAGCAGCTCCTGCCACGCCGGATTGCGCAGCGCTGCTGCCGGATGAAACGTGGGCATTACTACAAAATGCCCCATCTGGTGGAACCTGCCGCGCAGCTTAGTAATGCCAATCTCGGTCTTAAGCACAAAGTGCGTCGCGGGGTTGCCGAGCGTCACGATAATATCAGGCCAGATGCTTCGAATCTGCTCACGCAAAAACGGCGAGCAAGCCAGCACTTCCTCGGGACGCGGATTGCGGTTTCCCGGCGGGCGGCACTTAAGCACGTTGGCAATGTAGACGTCTTCGCGTTTGAGCCCCGCCAGCGACAAAATGCCGTTGAGGTCTTCACCCGCCGCCCCCACAAAGGGCTCGCCCTGCAAATCCTCATTGCGGCCCGGCGCCTCACCAATAAACATCACGCGAGCGCGGGGGTTTCCCACGCCAAACACGATATTGTGACGCGACTGGTAGAGCTGGCAGAGGTGACAATCGCCCAGAACGGCCTCAATCTCCTCGAGTGCGACCTCACGTGGCGCCTGATGGCTATGGCCGGGGATGTGCATGACGCCCATAGCGGCTCCTACACGTAGACCTTGTCGAGACGCATGCCAAAGCCGCAGGCGACCTCGTAGTTAATCGTGCCGCGCAGTCGGGCCATCTCGTCCATAGTGATCTCGGCATCGCCATCGCGGCCGACGATAATCATCTCGTCACCATATTCGGCCTCGGGAATCTCGTGTGCCGGGTTGGACTGAATGGCGACCATAAACTGGTCCATGCAGATATTGCCAACCTGATGCACGCGCTCGCCGCGATACAGCACATCCATACGATTGGAAAGCGTACGCGATAGGCCATCGGCATAACCGATCGGCAGCGTGCAGATCTGAACGCGCGTACGCGGTACGCGGTAGGTAAAACCGTAGCCCACGCCCTCACCCATCGCAGGGTGTGCCACGCGCGTCACACGCGCATGGACGCTCATAACGGGATCAAGCTGCATCACGCGGCCACTCAGCTCGCACGGCTGCATGCCATACAAGCCAACGCCGGCGCGGATCATATCAAAATGCATCGAGGGGTCGAGCATCGAGGACGGCGTGTTGGCGCAGTGCACGATACCGCACTCAAAACCCGCATCCTTAATGGCCTGAACGGCCTCGGTAAAGCGCTGACACTGCAGCTTGTAGTCCCAGCCCGAAGGTTCATCGGCCGTGGCGAAGTGCGTAAATACGCCGTCGCACTGAATACCGCGATGGAAATTTATACCGCGGACAAAGTCGAGCACCTGCGTGTAGTGAACGCCGATGCGGTTCATGCCCGTCTCGATGGCGAGATGATACTTGCCCACCTTGCCCGCCGCGACGGCACATTCGCCATACGCAAGAGCAAAGTCAGACGTATAGACCGAGGGCATGATATCAAACTCGAGCAACGTCGGAATGGCCTCGATAGGCGGCTCGCTTAGGATGAGGATGGGTTTCGTTATCCCGCCCTGTCGGAGCTCAACGCCCTCGTTAACCGTCGCCACGGCAAACATGTCGGCACCGGCCGAATACATGATCTTGGCGCACTCAACAGCTCCATGACCATAAGCATCGGCCTTGACCACGCAGCACAGGCGCTGACGTGGATTCAGCAAGTTCTTATAGGCCCTCGTGTTGCGACGGAGCGCCCCGCGGTCGATCTCGACCCAGGACCAGCGCGTCAAATCGGCTTTATTCATGATTAGTCATCCGACCCTTCGTCCATGATTCCCAGATCTTCGAGCGCATCCTTTGCCGCCAGCTCCATGGCAGGACCGATCAAGTCGATAAGATCGGTTGCGATAACGCTCTTCTCACCATACTCCGTCGCCGCAGCAAAACCGGCGTAGCTGTGAAGTGCGACGGCGTACGAATACAGCAACTCCCAACGATCCATCTCGTCGCGCATGGTGGCAAGCGTGCCGGCCAAAATACCCGCGAGAACATCACCCGAACCGGCAGTTGCCAGAGAAGCCGGACCCGAGAGCGGCAGCAGCACACGCTCAACGCCACAGATAGCCGTCGTCGGCCCCTTGGCAATGACCACCAGATTGTCGGAGCCTGCAGCCCAGACAACCTTCTGCGCGGCCGCAAATCGCGGTACCAAGGTCGTTCACCTCGTCGCCGGCAACCAGACGCGAAAGCTCACGATAGTGCGGCGTCATAACCAACGGCTGCTCGCGACGATACATCTCGGGATTACTATCAATACCGTCAATGGCAATCTTAGCAAGGCAGTTGAGTGCATCGGCGTCCAAAATAAGCGGCACATCAAGCTCGAGCAAGCCCGAAACCACCTGCATAGCGCCGGCAGACGTCGTCATACCGGGACCGCACAGTACGCAGCTGTACTTCTTTGCAATCTCGCACACCGTCATGCGCGCAGCGGCGCCAAAGGAGCCGCGGGAATCAGACGGAATAGCAAAGACGGGAATCGAAGGAAGTGCCATGCGAATGAGATTAGCGCAGGCGTCAGGAGCCGCGACTGCCACGTAACCAGCACCCGCGCGAGCTGCAGACTTGGCCGCCATAATGGCAGCACCAGGATATTGTGCAGATCCAGCGACAATAAGCACAGAGCCACGGGAATACTTATCGATATTCGTAGGTAGTGGGGCAAAGTAATCAACTAAGTCACCGGGCTCGACAATCTCGGCGGCGTGGTCGACATCATCGATGACCTCGTCAAGACGGTCGTAAAGATTGCCGCAGATCAAATCGCCAGCATACTCAGGGCCATCAGCGCTATACAGACCAATCTTGGGCGCAATCATCGTCACCGTATGTTCGGCACGAATGCAGTCGTCATCAACAACGCCCGTCTCGGCATTCAGGCCCGAGGGGACATCAATGGATACGACACAATCGGCGCATTCATTGACCGTAGGAATCCAGATGGAGAACGGCGCACGCAGATTCCCGTGGAAACCGGTACCAAAAATGGCATCAACAACAACATCGGCCTTATCGATCAAAACCTCGAGTTCGTCACGCGAGGGGCCGACACAAACGTGCACATCGCGGCCGGCAGTACGACGAGCAACATGACGTGCCAGAGCAGCAGGAATCTCATCCGGCTCAACCGGAGAAACGATATCGACGTCCACACCCTTATGGCTCAGGATATCGGCGGCAACCCAACCGTCGCCGCCATTATTACCAAAACCGACCAGAACGAGAACCCGATCGGGATTGAGCTTCAAGACCTCGTTGGCGGCAAACTCACCCGCTAGCTCCATAAGCTCGGCCTTCGAAGTCCCTTCGCGTTCGATGATGTCCTCGAGACGAACGACTTCTTCGGTACTCAAAACCGGTTTCATCTATGCTCCTAGCGTATCTTGCGAAGCATCGCCCAGGTGCTCCGTCAATGCTGAATTCTGCAGCTGCTCAAGCTCATCTAAAAACAGAACGAGCCTCTTTAAATGTCTGCGCTACGCGTTTCTTGGTACTCACCTTTTCCTCTTTTGGCTTAGGCCGAGCATCTTCGGTAATCGCGATGGCATTCGCAACGGCTAAGTCTCCTGTAAGCGTAATGGAAAGAGCGACCTCAACAACACCCAGCTCATGAGCGATCTCGAGTGCACGGCCCGAAAGCAGCGCCTTCGGTTTGCCGAGTTTATCACGCGTTACCGAAACATCCTTGCGACCCACGCCTTGACTAAAACCCGTGCCGAGAGCTTTAAGCACCGCCTCGCGCGAAGCAAAGCGGCTCGCATAGTGAGCAGCGGGACGCGATGATGCATCGCAATACGCACGCTCTTCTTCGGTAAACACACGCCGAGCAAACGACGGCGTCTTTTCAAGAATTGATTTCATCCGGGAAATCTCGACGATATCAACGCCGATACCAGCTTCAGCCATGTTCACCTCCATATCGCACAGACTAAGTTATTGTAGCCCGTTCACAGAAGATGCGACAAACGAGGGTTATAAAACACAGCTACGATGTGAGACAAAAGCCCGTAAACGCAAAAAGGGGGAGGCCGCGAGGCCTCCCCCTTCTCAGTTCAAGCGTACGGCTCGGTGCCGTCCACCGGTCAGCGGCGCCCTAGCCTCCCACGGCTGACCCCGCAGTACTCTCGGCGCGATGGGGCTTAGCGCTTCCGGGTTCGAACGGGACCGGGCGTGCCCCCCATGCTCTGGCCGCTGACCGGTGGGCGGCGCCCACCGTTACGGTGTCCGGATCGCACTCTACACGTGCCCTGGGGCCGCATGGCGCATAGGGGGAGATGACTCGAAGGGGGGCATCCTCGTGCCCGGACCGCGCATGAGCGCTGGGTCCGGCGGGCCGCGGGGTGCGGTTACGGAAGAGCTCGGGCGATTAGTGCGGCTCGGCTGAGGACGTCGCCGCCCTTGCACCCTGCCGTCTATCGACCAGGTAGTCTACCTGGGCCCTTACCGGAAGGAGAACTAATCCCTGGAACGGCTTCCCGCTTAGATGCCTTCAGCGGTTATCCGCGCCGCACGCGGCTACCCGGCCGTGCCGTTGGTCGACAACCGCTTCACCGGAGGTGCGTCCACCCCGGTCCCTCGTACTGGGGCAGCCTCCATCGATTCTCCTGCGCCCACGGAGGATAGGGACCGAACTGTCTCACGACGTTTCTGAACCCAGCTCGCGTACCGCTTTGAATGGCGAACAGCCATACCCCTTGGGACCTGCTCCAGCCCCAGGATGCGATGAGCCGACATCGAGGTGCCAAACCTTGCCGTCGATGTGGACTCTTGGGCAAGATCAGCCTGTTATCCCCGGAGTACCTTTTATCCGTTGAGCGACGGCCCACCCACTCGGGGCCGCCGGATCACTAGAGCCTGCTGCACCTGCTCGGCTTGTGGGCCTCGCAGTCAAGCCCGCTTGTACTCTTGCATTCAAAAGCGACGGTTGCCGACCGTCCCGAGCGGACCTTCGCGCGCCTCCGTTACCCTTTAGGAGGCGACCGCCCCAGTCAAACTGCCTGCTCGGCACGGTCCCCGAGCCGGTTGACGGCCCGGGTTGGGACGCCGGTCGCGCGAGGGCAGTATTCCAAGGGCGGCTCCCCGGGGCTGGCGCCTCCGGATCGATGCCTCCCTGCCTATCCTCTACACGCGGGACCAGCGGCCAATGCCAAGCTGCAGTGAAGGTTCACGGGGTCTTTCCGTCCTTCCGCGGGTAAGTCGCATCTTCACGACCAGTGCAATTTCACCGGGTCCATGGTCGAGACAGCGCCCAAGTCGTTGCGCCTTTCGTGCAGGTCGGAACTTACCCGACAAGGAATTTCGCTACCTTAGGACCGTTATAGTTACGGCCGCCGTTTACCGGGGCTTGGCTTCGGGGCTTCGCCGAATCGGCTAACTCCTCCGCGTGACCTTCCGGCACCGGGCAGGCGTCAGACCCTATACGTCGCCTTGCGGCTTCTGCAGAGTCCTGTGTTTTTGGTAAACAGTCGCTTGGGCCTCTCCACTGCGGCCCGCCTCCGCTCCCGGGCAAGTCCGTTCACGTACGCGCGGGCACCCCTTCTCCCGAAGTTACGGGGCCATTGTGCCGAGTTCCTTGACCATGGTTGACCCGATCGCCTCGGTATGTTCTACCCACCCACCTGTGTCGGTTTGCGGTACGGGCGCGCACGCGCCTGCCTAGGGGTTTTTCTAGGGACCTCGGGCTCACTCGCTTCGCTCAGTCGCTTCGTCCGGAGCCTCGCCCTTCTGCGGACCGGATTTCCCTGGTCCGCGGGCCGCGCTCCATCACGGGGACGTCCAGAACCCCGCCGAGCCACCCCCATCCGTCGCCCCGTCGGTCGTAGCGCCGCGTGCGCGGTGCAGGAATGTCTGCCTGCTGCGCGTCGGCTACGCCTACCGGCCTCGCCTTAGCCCCCGACTGACCCTGGGAGGATTAGCCTTGCCCAGGAAACCTCGGGTTCACGGCGGACGAGTTACTCTCTCGTCTCTCGCTACTCATGCCAGCATTCTCACTCCCATGCGCTCCACCGTCGGTCGCCCTCCGGCTTCTCCGCCCATGGGAAGCTCCCCTACCGATTCTAATGAATTAAAATCCCGCCGCTTCGGTGTCCAGCTTAGCCCCGTGTATTGTCGGCGCATGTCCACTCGACCAGTGAGCTGTTACGCACTCTTTGAATGGATGGCTGCTTCTAAGCCAACATCCTGGTTGTCTGGGCGGACGCACATCCTTTGCCACTCGGCTGGAACTTGGGGACCTTAGCGGGCGGTCCGGGCTGTTTCCCTCTCGAGCACACAGCTTAGCCCACATGCTCTGACTGCCGCGCTCTGGGCCGCCGGCATTCGGAGTTCGGTTGGATTCGGTAGGCGGCGAAGCCCCCTCGTCCATCCGGTGCTCTACCTCCGGCGGTGAACGCGCGACGCTAGCCCTAAAGCTATTCGGGGGGAGAACGAGATATCTCCGGGTTTGATTGGCCTTTCACCCCTATCCGCAGGTCATCGCCGCCGTTTTCAACCGACGTGCGTTCGGCCCTCCACGGGGTCTTACCCCCGCTTCAGCCTGCCCACGGATAGCTCACCCGGCTTCGCGTCCGCGGCGCGGGACTCAAGTCGCCCTGTTAAGGCTCGCTTTCGCTTCGGCTCCCTTTCGGTTAACCTCGCCCCCGCGCCAGCGACTCGCTGGCTCATTCTACAAAAGGCACGCCGTCACAACATAAAGGTGCTCCGACTGCTCGTGGGCGCACGGTTTCAGGTACTGTTTCACCCCCTCCCGGGGTGCTTTTTCACCTTTCCCTCACGGTACTGGTGCGCTATCGGTCACAGGGTAGTACTCAGGCTTGGATGGTGGTCCACCCAGGTTCGGACCGGGTTTCACGTGCCCGGCCCTACTCAGGGACCGCGTCGCGCCGTCCGGTCTGGGTTCGCGTACGGGCTGTCACCCGCTGCGGCCGCCCTCCCATGCCGTTCCGCTCCCCAGCCGGACCTGCGCCCGGGGCGGCAGCCCCGGATGCGCGGCCCTGCAACCCCGTCGGCGGAACCCCTGCCGGGTATGCCCGCTCGACGGTTTGGCCATCGGTCCCCTTTCGCTCGCCGCTACTCGGGGAGTCTCGAGATTGATTTCCTCTCCTCCGGGTACTTAGATGTTTCAGTTCCCCGAGGCTTGTCCCCCCCGCCTATGTGTTCAGGGGGGGATATGCACACTGCTGTGCATGGGTTCGCCCATTCGGAGACCCCCCGGGTCGAAGGATGTGTCCTCGCCGGGGATTATCGCAGCTTGCCGCGTCCTTCATCGGCTCCCTGTGCCAAGCAGCATTCCGCCGTGCGCCCGTGGTATCTTGCGGGACCGCATCGGGCCCGCGGGATATCCACGTGTCGCTAATTAATTAATTAATCGATATCATGAATAGCGCTCGTATGTCGCAATTGGGTAGTTCATACCGCGGCACAGTGTCTTCACTGTGCTCGCGATCAGATGCTCCTCACTCATATATATAAGTGAATTCTTCTTGTTTGATCGGATGAATGATTGCTATCATTCTGTCTTTAAATCGCAGAAAAGAATCGAGTCTGGAAGAGGATACTCTTCCATCTCTCTCCTATCGCTATGCGGCTCTCAAGGTACGCGGGTGCGACCCCGGGGACCGGGTGCTGCGGGGGACTTCATCCTGGCGGACATCTACCGGACGGGCTCCTGCCCCTCTATTCGAGTTAAAGTTTGTCTCTAAGAACTTATCTCCCTAGAAAAGGATCCAGCCGCACCTTCCGGTACGGCTACCTTGTTACGACTTCACCCCCTCACCCTCCACACCTTCGGCGCCTCCCCTCTCGGTTGGGCCGGCGACTTCTGGGTGCAGACGACTCGGGTGGTGTGACGGGCGGTGTGTACAAGGCCCGGGAACGCATTCACTGCGGCATGCTGATCCGCGATTACTAGCAACTCCGACTTCATGGGGGGCGGGTTGCAGCCCTCAATCTGAACTGGGCCGGCCGGGATCCGCCTTCCTCGCGGGTGGCATCCCTCTGTACCGGCCATTGTAGCACGTGTGCAGCCAGGGCATAAGGGGCATGATGACTTGACGTCGTCCCTGCCCCTCCTCCGCCTTGACGGCGGCGGTCCCGCGTGGGTTCCCGGCATCACCCGATGGCAACACGCGGCGGGGGGGTTGCGCTCGTTGCGGGGACTTAACCCAACATCTCACGACACGAGCTGACGACAGCCATGCACCACCTGTATGGGCTCCTCTCGGCCACGGGTCTCCCCGCTTCACCCATATGTCAAGCCACCGGTAGGTTCTTCGCGTTTGCTTCGAATTAAGCCACATGCTCCGCTGCTTGTGCGGGCCCCCTGCCCCTTTGAGTTTTAGCCTTGCGGCCGTACTCCCGGGCGGGAGTTTAATGCGTTGGCTGCGGCACGGGGGATCGTCCCCCACACCTAGCGTCCATCGTTTACGGCTGGGACTACGAGGGGTATCTAATCCTGTTCCCCCAGCTTTCGCGCCTCAGCGTCGGTCTCGGCCCAGAGGGAGCGCCGCCGCCACCGGTGTTCCACCCGATATCTGCGCATTCCACCGCTACACCCGGGTGTTCCACCCTCCTACGGACCCAAGCCGCGGAGGTTTCCGGGGGCTTGGGGTTGAGCCCCCGCTTCGACCCCGGCCTGCCGCCGGCCGCGCTTACGCCCAATGAATCCGGATAACGCTCGCCCCTACGTATTACCGCGCGGCTGCTGGCACGCGTAGTTAGCCAGGCTTCTTCTGCGGGTACAGTCTTGACTCTTCCCTGCTGAAAGCGTTTTACGAAAGGCTTTGCCTACCTCCGTCCCGCACGCTTGGCGTCGCTGCGTCGGGTTCCCCCCATTGCGCAAGATTCCCCTGCTGCCTCCCGTAGGAGTCTGGGCCGTGTCTCCAGTCCCAATCTGGCCGGTCGGTCTCTCAACC
>VOFK01000246.1_pt1 | contig 112000 bp, 131 predicted proteins | sample 5384121 | NCBI WGS metagenome assembly VOFK01 (sample SAMN12384730, study PRJNA508395) | human gut metagenome | isolation source: healthy gut J | host: Homo sapiens
CGAAATCATAAAAGTACATGAAAATGGTACACGAGTGTTGCCGCATATTTGAGGTAAGTTACATGAAACTGATTGAAAAACAAAACTTTGACCAAGAACGTGCACTTTATCATCTTGAAAACACCAAAGTCAGCCGATGCACATTTGCAGAATGACCGGCTGACGGCGAGTCTGCACTCAAGGAATCAAGTAATATTATCATTTGCGAGTGCAGTTTTTCGCTGCGATATCCGATTTGGCATTCTAAAAATTTCACACTTCAAAATTGCCGTGTGGATGAACTTACACGCGCACCGCTGTGGTATTGTGAAAACGGTAAAATCACAGACTGTACGATAAACGGAATTAAATGTCTGCGTGAATGCAATAATATATCATTTGAACGCGTTACCGCAAGCTCTCCGGAATTCGGCTGGAAATGTCGCAATATATCGATGACAGATTGTAATATAGATTCCGTTTATTACATGCTGGAATGTGAGGATTCAACGCTTGAAAACGTTACCCTGAACGGTAAATATTCATTTCAATATACAAAAAACCTCACAGTAGAAAACTCGGAGCTTTATACTAAGGACGCCTTTTGGCATGCAAATAACGTCACCGTTAAAAACAGTATTGTCAGCGGAGAATATCTGGGCTGGTATTCTGACGGACTTACATTTATAAACTGCAAAATATCGGGAACTCAACCGCTCTGCTACTGTAAAAATCTACGGCTTATAAACTGCACCATGGACGGCGCCGACCTGTCATTTGAATATTCAGACGTTACGGCAGATATAAACGGTAAAATTCTGTCGGTCAAAAATCCAAGGTCAGGCGAGATCGAGGCGGACGAGATAGGCGAAATCATTCTTGAAAATTCAGTTATGGAAAATAACTGCCGTATTAATATAAAGAATACCTCGCTAATATAACAAAAACGCAGATGCAGGACACAGCCTACATCTGCGTTGTTTGTTTTACGATTGAGGTAAGTTTTAAGATAAACTCCTCCGGTGACGGACGCGACGCAAAATTATCAGCAAGAAATTTCTGTACGTTAGTTTCACTGCTCTCATAGCATCTGTCAATAGCGGCAGATATCTCCTGCCTGTAACTTTCAACATCCATATTGCGCGCGGCTGCCGCACGCTTAAAAACTTCATCTATCCCCATTACGTCTCCCTTTCATTCAGGATTTAACCGTGCCTTTTCGCAGACCGCGCATATACTGCTCCGTCCGTGCCGCACGATAAAAATTCCCGCATGCCGCGAGCAAAAATAACAGCGCGGGAATATACAAAACCGCAAGACCCGTTCTGCCCGCCAGTAAAATAAACACGGCAGTAAATGCCAGCATTATCAGCGCGTTTATCGAAATCGAGCTTTTATAACGCGCAAATGCCAAAAAAAGCTCAGCATTTGTCAAAAGCTCCGATTTTCCTTTGCTTTTCGGCTTTTTAAAAAGTGCCATATCTGATTTAGCATACACAGCTTTAAGATTTTTATCCTTTTTCTTATAATTCAGAGCCGAAAATGACTTTTTCCCCCTGCACAAAGGTACATATTCATACTGCACCTGCGTGTCTGTCTTTTCAAACTCAAATTTAAACGGCGCTGCGCGCATCAGCTCCAGTCCGTCGGAATTCATTTTTTCCAGCCAGCGCCCTTCATCAACAAAAGAAAAAAACATTCTGTGTTTTACTGTCATTGTATGCTCCCGAAAACTATTATGGTTCAAATAGCCGCAATTATCCGATAAAAGAATACTATAACTTAGACAAAATGTCAAGAAAAGCATAAAAACCGGGCAGATAAACTGCCCGGTTTTTAAATCAAATTTAACAGAATTACCCACCGTAAACCTGGGACACATAGTGTTTTAGGTTATCAAGACCTATCGATATTCCGTCGATACAGTCCTCCATACCTTCAAACTCAATAGTGATAAAACCGTCATATCCGGCGCGCTTAAGCGCATAAAGACACTGTACTACCGGCACATCACCTGTGACCGATTATCGTGCCGCGCAGAAAGTTTCCGCCGCGGGACATGAAAAAGCCGCGTCCCGGGTTTGCCTGCTGTCCGCTTTTCACAATGAAGTCCTTTGCATGGACATAAAAAGCATATCGCGCCGCCCGACCGACAGCCGCCGCAGGCTCGTCATCCGCACACAGAAAATTTCCGATATCAATAAGCCAGCCGAAATTATCGTGAGCAACCGTGTTAATAAGCTTTTCCACACGAATACTGTCCTGCGAAAAATAGCCGTGGTTTTCGGTCATGGTACGCACTCCGACAGATTGCGCGTACTCCGTTACCCTGCGGCAGCCGTAGGCAAGCCGCTCCAGCACATTGTCGTAGCCCTCAAATTTATGAGCTGTTTTTCCGCCGGTCACGTCATGGCGCATTACGGGACAGCCCAGAAGCTTTGCAACATCCACCTGTGCGCAGACCCGTGCTATCTCCTTTTCAATATCGCCGCCGCTGCCGCTGATAAAGTCCGCCCCGACGGCATAATTTGAAATTTCAATTCCGACGCGCGCCGCCTCCTGAGCCAATTCCGTCGCATATTCTGAAAGCGTCTTGCCTTCAGGCGCGGAAAGCTCGACAAACTCAACAGCGTCAAAGCCCAGCTCCTTTGCCTTCTGTATGCGAGGAAAATGCCGTCAGTCTGCCGTCCTTTAAATACTGAGAAAAGCTGTATGAGCTTACCGAATATTTCACAGTATCACCTCATGTCCCGTCCTTGCCGATTCATAAATAGCGTCAAGAATCTGCATAAGAATTATACCGTCCTCGGCAGGCGACTTACACTCGGTACCGTTCATAACACAGTCGACAAAATGATTGATTTCATTTGCAAACAGACCGTCAAAGCTGAGCGCCGTCGGAGTTTTGAGCTGTACATTGGACATATACCCGTTAAGCTCTGTGTAGATTTCAAGCTCGGGATCCATTTTAGCGCCCGCTTTTGTACCGAACAGCTCGATTTTGCCCTCATCGCTTTTTATATTGAGCGAAAATGCCGCCTCAACCGAGATAACGGTACCGTTGTCATAGCGAATCATGGCACTTGCCAAATCCTCTACGTCAAATATGTCCTTATTACCCCTGGAAGCCGAAACATAGCCGGAACCCTTATCCTTTATACCGGGTCTGTTTTTCAGATAATCAAAGGTCGCGCCGTAAACCGAAACGGGCTTGGGATTGCCGCAGAGATAGCGGGTAAGGTCGATAACGTGCACGCCCAAATCAATAAGCGGGCCGCCCGCCGAGCGCGATTTATCGCCGAACCAGCCGCCGGGGCAGCCGTTGCGGCGAAGATATGTAGCCTTGCCGTAGTAAATATCACCGAAAAATCCGTTATTAATATAATCGCTGACAATTTTACAGTCATTGCCGAAACGGCGGACAAAGCCTATCATCAGCAGCTTCCCGTTTTTTCTCGGCGGCTGCTTTCATCTCTCTTGCCTCAGCGGCGCTTGTTGCCATGGGCTTTTCACAGATGACGTGACAGCCCGCATTGAGTGCGGCGATTGTACAGGGTGCATGCTGACTGTTCCATGTGCACACGCTGACAGCGTCAATCTCAGGCAGCTCGCGGAACATAACGTCCTTATCCGTATAGGTACGTGAAACACCGTATTTTTTCAGCCATCATTTTCACTCTGTCGGCATCTATATCACAGAATGCATAAAGCTCTACATTCGGATTTTTAAGATAGCTGTTGATATGCTCCTTTGAAATATTGCCAGTGCCTATAACTGCAACTTTAATCTTTTCCATTGTAATTATTACTCCTTATTTAATGAGATTTTTAAGAAAATCAACAGCGGTGCGGATATCGTCCTCACGATTATTGCCGGCTTCGCGCTCGATTGTCAAAAAGCCGTGATAGCCGATATCGTCAAGAGCCTTGAGGTAATTTTTAAAGTCGACATTGCCCATACCCAGAGGCAGCTCCTCAAAAGAGGGACTGGAAGGCTTTTCAACATCCAAAAGTCCGTAAACCGCCTCGGGGTCACGGTAATAATTACGCCTGCCGTCCTTGGCATGAGTGTGTACTATGTAATCACGCAGATTATATACCGCCTGAACAGGGTCGTCACCCGTAACCATGACAAGATTTGCCGGGTCAAGGTTTACCGCAACGCCCGTTGAATGCAGACTGTCAAGAAAACCCTTGAGCACTGCCGAGGTTTCGGGACCTGTTTCAATGGCAAAATGTGCGTCTATTGAATCTGCATACTCCGCAAGCTTAAAGCAAGCCTCCTGCATAACCTTATAGCGGTCATGACCGGGGTCGCTCGGCACAACGCCGATATGAGTGGTTACAATGTTTGTCTCCAAATCCTTGGCAAGGTCAAGAATACGTTTAGACTTTTCAATAAGCTCAGCATGCATTTCCCTCTTATGAAAGCCTATCCCCAAATCTCCGCAAAGAGCGGACATAACAAGCCCCTCGCCCTTTACCATATTCAGAAAATCGCGGCGTTTCTGAGCCGACATATTTTCGGGCGCGAGCTCACCGCGCGTAGCATATGCCTGCACGCCGCATACGCCGACCTCACGGGCTTTTTTGACTGCTTCGGGAATAGGAAGCTTAAATCCTTCAAGCACAACACCGATAGAAAAATCGTACATAACAAGTTCTCCTTATTATCTTATTGCTGTATATTGACAGCTGTATTGTCTTTATTATATAATTATTAAAGATAAAGTAAAGACAGTTATTTTGCCGCAAACTGATACTATATTGCCCTAATCCTGGAGGATGGTACAGTGTATGCAACCTACGAAAAACACAATTATATGAATCCGGAGTTCCCAATTTTTTTTCACTTGGACAAAATAGATAAAACGCACAAGGGAATACATGTCCACTGGCACGAGCATGTAGAGCTGCTGTATATCATGAAAGGCGCTTGTACCGTGCAGGGTAACGGAATCGAAATATATGCACAGACCGGCGATATTATAATGATAACACCCAACTGTATACACGATATTTATATAGACCGCGACGTCTGCGAATACTATTGCATAACTGCGGACAAGGGCTTTTGTGACAACTTTAACGTACCCGTATGTGCCGGACAGTTTGCAATGGTTATAAAAAAGAAGAACAGGCAAAAAAGTGCTACGACAGTATTATTGAGATAATGAACAGCAAGCCCGGCTATTATAAGGCGGAGGCGAAAATGCTTGTTTTGCAGCTGATGATCCGCTGCTGCCGCTTGGCGGAAAGCAGAGATATCGAAAGGGAGGGCACAAAATCATACTCCAAAACAGTAGCGCACGCTGTCGATTATCTGCGAGCGCACTTCAGCGACCCTGTGACGGTAGACGAGCTGTGCTCTTATCTGGGTTTCAGCAAATTTTATCTGTGCCGTAAGTTTAAGGCAGAGACGGGAAGAACGGTTATAGACTATCTCAATTTTCTGCGCTGTGCCAATGCACGGCGGCTGATTTCAAGCGGTCAGCACAATGTATCCGAAAGCGCTAAGCTAAGCGGCTTCAACAATATGTCATATTTCACAAAAACCTATAAAAAGCAAATGGGCAGCGCTCCGTCCGAACAGCTGCACAAAATGTAAAAACACGGTATTTTTATAAATACCGTGTTTTTTATTGTTTAACAATAAAGCGCATATATATGGATTTTAAGAGTGATATATAATATAAATAATTGTACCGAAAATAATCATATTTGCAAAAAGCAATTGAAAATATAGGTCCGGCATACGGAAAATTCCCTTTTTTGAAATATAATTTCCCAAAAGCCCCGCAGATAAAACCATAAAGAAAAATAAAATGCATATAACAGCTATTTGCAAAATCATATATAAAACTCCTCCTTCTTTTAAATATATGCTTGTTAGCTCATATAAATATTTCTAGCTCTTACCTCCATAGGATGGGACTCAGCAGTAAGATTTATACTTGGACTTATAGAAAAACTCAATCCTATACCAGAACTTGATACACCAATATTTTACCACAAAATAGTATCACAAAATATAACATAAAGCAATACTTTTACATAAAATATTTCACCAAATCATATATAAAAATACCCCCGTACAGTTAAAAACCGTACGGGGTATTTTTTAAACTTAATTTGTTTTACCAGTCAAGAACGATTTCCTCACCGTCATAAAGCTGCTGTGCAAACTTCAGTATCTGCTCAACCTTTGCAGTGGATACTATCAGTCTGCCCTTGCCGTTAAGCTCATAGAACGAATTAATATCGCTCTGCTTATAGTATTTCAGAACGTCCTGCGTTCCGTCGTTACAGTCTATCGTAACAGTGACAAGAAGCTCGTCTTCAGGCTGTTTATTCCCTACCTCTTTAATCTCTATGCTGAGTATATGCGCGTAAAGATTTGCAAAATTATCGTATTCGACGTACTTATTATTTATATACGCCTTCATATTGTCATCATCGGCAGTACCCGTAATATCAATTTCATAGCGTTTGCCGCCGCCGGAAATAGTAATGCTGTCAATCGTATCATATGAACGGACATACGACATATTCTCACAATAATACGCTATATCGTGCTGAAGAATATTTATATCCTCCTCATCAACAATATATATAAAATCATGTCCGTCAGCGTACATATAGCGGTAACCCTCATCGGACAGGTTTCCGAAATATGCGGTGTTTACCTGCTGAACATTGGTAAACGAAAAAGTATACTCAGGGTCATCCAGCCCGTACTTTGCAAGATTATTCGGGCTTATATCATCATCGTAAACAGTGCAGGAGGTAAGAGTTTTCATAAGCTCTGTTATTGATGATGATTTTTCGATAGAAAAGTTATGCTCTATCGGCTCTACGATAAGATAAGCGCTGTCCACCGTTTCGTCGGTAATGTCCTGGAGAATGACATCGACTGTATCTCCGCCTTTCTTGGCGATAGTAAAATGATTTATATACGAAGCGTCGCTCTCCTCATCAAAATCAAACAATTTCGTATCGTAAAAATCCATTCTCGGCGACATATAATATTTTGCATTTGTACTGTCATAAGTATATACGGTATCTCCGCCGTCAACACGCATATAATAGCCGCCGCTGGGCGCCAGAGTACCCAGCTCTATATAATGCGACGTTTCACCTTTAGTCCATGTAACCTTTGAAAGCGGCTCATCCAGACCATACTGTTCAAAAGAAGTGACGCCTTCTGCCACAACAGAGTCAGCAGAAAGTGATCCGAAATTGGAAAGCGCGGATAAAATAGCGGCATTATTGACAGGCAGCTCCTCCTTGTCCTTGATAACATACGTCTTTTCTACTTTTTTGACAAAGGTAAAGCTATCATTGGTATTTTGTATTTCCATCTTATCTGCGGTGCTCCCGCTGAGATCGAAAATCTCAATACCCTTATTGTCATCGCCCTCAAGCGATGGGTCTTCCTCTGTGGGAAGAACCTTTTTGAGAACAAACGCAGAGCCCACAAGCAGAACCGCTTCTATAACGCACAGTGCAATTATAGGGGCGCAGACGTTTAAATGTACTGCTTTTATTCTGCTTTTCATCTGTATGAACATTCGGGTCGCCGAGATATTTAAAATCAGGCACGGCAAGCTCTGTATTTTGGTTTTCATTAATGCTCCCGTCGGGGGCTTGAGCTGAATCCTGACTTAAGTTCTCATTATCAGACGGATCATTCTCAGGGATATTTTGTTTCAAATCCTTGTCGTCCATTACATAAATCTCCTTCTTATATAAACGGCAAGCCCCTACTATAAGGCATATGAGCGGAAGAACGACAAGCACAATGAGCGTCATCGTGAGAGTCTGGTTTTTAGAAAGCGTTACAACGGTAGACGAAGTTGACTTCTGCGCGGCAAGGATTGTATCATCCTGCTCGTTTACCATGAGCTTATAAAGCTGCATTATATATTCGCCGTTGCCGGAATAGGTGAGAATATTCCCATCCAGCATATCAACCGAACCGCTTGCCATTACATAGCTCTGAACCTGAACATTATTAAGATATTTATACTTCATCGACAGAGCAGCCAGGCTAAACGGACCGGACTTATCGGCATCCTGTCTGTCCCAGGTAGAGGAAACCACGGATTTATCCTTGCTGTAAGAACTCTCCTCAAAAGTAGAGATTAAAGACTGAGTCTTATACATCGTATTCTCGGCAAACAGCAGATTGACCGAGCGGGAATTAGGCATAATCGGCGAGGTTACCGTTGACGGCACCGTGCCGGTATTCATTATTTCCTCGGTTGAAAACTGAGGAATTACCATATACGGGGTGGTTCCGACACAATACTCACTGTCCAGAACCATATCGTTTGCAAACTCAATGCCCCATTCCCTGAGATACTTTTCTAAATTCGGAACCGAAACCGCATCGGTTGAGGAAAAATACATCAGATTTCTTCCTAAAACATTTTCATTATTCAAAAAATCATCAATAAGACGAATTTCCGAATCGGAATAATCCCTTTTCGGATTGCAGATTACCATGAGCTTAGACGCAGGGTCAAAGCCGGAGGTATCGGTCATAAGGTTTATTTCCTCAACCTCGGCGCCGTTATTGGCAATCATATTCATAAGGCTGTCATAGCCCTCTTCACCGTGACCGTTCAAAAAGTACACAACAGGAATTTCATCCTTTGTAACAAACAATACACCGGCTGCAAGACGCTCCTCAACATAAATGTGCATAGAGCCGGTCTCGGTGTCCGACTCAAGATAATCGTCCACATTGAATACCCTTACGCGGTCGCCGCCTTTTAAGACAATGGCGCCCGACTGAATATTGTATTCATCACCGAAAGCCGTGAGCTGACCCGGGTTTTTCTCAGGGTCAACATAAGTAACGCTGATATTATCCGAAAGGTTTGCAAAGCGCTTTATAGGCTCTGAAAGATAATAAGGATATGCACTTTCCTTATAAAAAACAGTTATTTCTATATTCAGCGACGGGTCAAGCGAATTTACAACCTGTTTTGTCGCGTCGGAAATATCATACATTCCGGTTGATGTAAAGTCCAGTGCCCACGAATACCTGTCCGACAGTGTGGACAGCAGCATATTGGCGGCGATTACGACGATTATCAGAAGCGCCGTCATTGCCGTTGCAAAGCTTCCGTACTTGAAGCCGCGGCTTTTGAAAAAGCCTGTTTTTTTGCTTTTTTTATCCCCTTCCATGGCGGAAACTGTTATTTCCTCAGCGGAGACCTCGGGAACTACCGGTTCGATTTCTCTTTCCGGTTCGGGAATGTTCTGATTGTTATTTTCCATCAGCTCCACCTCCTCTTGTCAATTACACGTATTGTAAGAAAGATAAAAATTACCGCAATACTTAAAAAGTAAATAATAGTCGAAATATTGAAAAGCCCCTGATTGAACTGCTCATATCGGCTGGTAACGGATACTACGCTTACAATCTTGCTGAGAATCGTTATATTCAGTGACTGAGCAACAAGGTCGGCAACAGCGAACAGAGCAAGTGAAAACGCACCCATAATAAAGGCTGTAATCATACTTTCGGTGAGCACCGACATAAGCATCGCAATTGCCAGAAACGCTGCGGCAATAAACAGCAGACCGATATAATTTCCAGCCGCAATGCCGATTTCAAGATAACCGACGCTTGCTAAAAAAATCATATTTATAAGCGTTGGTATCAGTCCTATTACAAACATGGTATAAGCCGCAAGGAACTTGCCCATTACCATCTGGGTAATACTGATAGGCGCGGTTATAAGAATCTGATCGGTCTTGTTTTTACGCTCTTCGGGGAAGAGCTTCATTGCAAGAAGCGGAAGAATTACAATCAGAAGATACCTTGTATATGCAAAATATCCTATTGTATCGGTGGAATTTGCAACGATATTATTTACCCAAAAGAAAAACCCGGTCACCAGCAGGAAAATAAACAGGTAGGAATAACCCACGGGCGACGACAGATAAGATTTAAGCTCTCGCTTGAATACTGCAATCATTATTATTCTACCCCCTCGCCTGTTTCATTTGTAATGAGCTGAACAAATACATCCTCAAGCGACATATCCATTGAACGCAGTCCGATAAGCGGCCAGCCTTTCTGCGCCAGCGTAGAAAACATCATCTTCCTGATATCCACATTCGGCTGGGACTCAACCAAATAGTCGTAAGATCCCGATTCCTTGGAGGAGAGCGCTTCAACATAGATAACACTGTCAAGAGAGCGCAGAGTCTTTACAATTTCAGTCTTAGGTCCGCAGACTCTGGCAATCAGCTTGCGGTTGCCCGCAACCTTATAGGTAAGAGTATCCGCATCGCCGTCTGCAACAAGCTGACCCTTGTTAATGACAATAATTCTGTCACAGACCGACTGCACCTCCTGCAGTATATGCGTTGATAAAATGACAGTGTGCGTCTTTCCGAGCTTTTTCACAAGGCTTCTTATTTCGATTATCTGCCTGGGGTCAAGACCTACCGTCGGCTCGTCAAGAATGAGAACGGGCGGGTTGCCGATAAGCGCCTGCGCAAAGCCCACGCGCTGCTTATAGCCCTTGGAAAGGTTTTTAATCATCCGATTATATACATCGGTTATCTTTATAAGCTCGCAAATCTCATCAATATGCGGTCTGCGCGGAAATTTACAGCCCTTCAAGTCATAAACAAAATCCAGATATTCCCTGACCGTCATATCCATATAGAGCGGAGGCAGCTCAGGCAGAAATCCTATCAGCCTTTTTGCCTTGGTAGGCTCCTCCAAAATGTCATGTCCGTCTATTTTTACAGTACCGGATGTTGCCGACAGATAGCCCGTGAGTATGTTCATCGTAGTGGATTTTCCCGCGCCGTTGGGACCTAAAAAGCCCACAATCTCACCGCTGTTTACAGCGAAAGATATATCGTTGACAGCATACTTGTCGCCGTATTTTTTTACAATATTTCTGACCTCTATCACGGCATTCCCTCCTAACAATTTTAATAAATTTATAATAGCATATAAAATTCACACAAAGGTGAATAATTTGTTAATTATTTTAGTCGGAAGTCTTAATTCCCAGCTCTGAAAGCTGCTGAGCGGAAACCTCAGACGGACATTCGCTCATAAGCTCACTGGCGTTTTGTACCTTCGGGAAGGCGATTACGTCGCGCAGGCTCTGTGCGCCCACCATCTGCATGACAAGTCTGTCCAGACCGATGCCCATGCCGCCGTGGGGCGGCGCGCCGTATTTGAAGGCGCCCATAAGAAAGCCGAACTTCTGCTCCGCCTCCTCATGGCTCATGCCGAGCATGTTGAACATACGCTCCTGAAGCTGCGGGTCTGTAATACGTATAGAGCCGCTGGACAGCTCTATACCGTTGAGCACAAGGTCATATGCCTTAGCCCGAACCTTGGACTTATCTGTTTCAAGATATTCAAGGCACTCGTCCATCGGCGCCGTAAACGGGTGGTGCATTGCAACAAAGCACTGATTATCCTCGTCCCAGTCGAAAAACGGAAATTCCGTTATCCAAAGCGGCGCAAAGCCCGTGCGTTCAATGCCGACCTTATCTGCGGCGATAAGGCGAAGTGCTCCGAGCGTCGAAAGCACAACGGAATTTTTCGTATCGGCTATAATCAGCACAACGTCGCCCTCGGCGGCATCCGTCAGCTTTAATATCTCCGACATTTCGTCATCGGTCATAAATTTTGAGAAAGAGCAGGACGTACCGTCTGCCGTCATGCGGATAAAGGCAAGACCCTTGGCGCCTATGCCGCGTGCATGCTCTGTCAGCTTGTCGATTTCCTTGCGGGTGAGCTTTTGAGCGCCGCCCCTGACATTAACAGCACGCACGCTTCCGCCGCCCTCAACCGCCGATGCAAAAACTCCGAAGCCGCAGCCGCGCACCGCGTCCGTCAGGTCGACAATTTCCATACCGAAGCGGGTATCCGGCTTATCCGAGCCGTAACGGCTCATGGCGTCGGCATATGTAAGGCGCGGCAGGGGCGTGGGGATATCAATATTCAGAACCTCCCTGAATACGCGCTTTAAATACCCCTCGCCGATTTTTAGCACGTCCTCCATATCTACAAAGGACATCTCAAGGTCGATTTGAGTAAATTCCGGCTGGCGGTCGGCACGCAAATCCTCGTCACGGAAGCATCTTGCAATCTGCATATAGCGGTCAAAGCCGGCGACCATAGACAGCTGCTTATACATCTGCGGCGACTGCGGCAGCGCATAAAAGCTGCCCTTATGCACACGGCTTGGCACTATATAATCGCGCGCGCCCTCCGGCGTTGATTTTATAAGCATCGGCGTCTCAATCTCGATAAAGCCGTTTTCGTCAAAGTAGTCGCGCGTTACCTTTGCTATCTTATGGCGAAGCAGAATATTCTTCTGAAGGTCGGCGCGGCGCAGGTCAAGATAGCGGTATTTTAGCCTGAGCTCTTCGTTTACATTGCTGTTTTCAACTATCTCAAAGGGCGGCGTCTCGGATTTTCCGAGCACGCGGATACTGTCCGCCTTAATTTCAAGCGCGCCTGTTTTAATATTGCTGTTTACGGCGCCGCCGCGCTTTTGCAGCGTGCCCGTCACCTCCAAAACATACTCGGAACGAACCTTAAAAGCCGCGTCAAACGTCTCCTTGGATACTGTCTCGTCGAACTGAAGCTGAATAATGCCCGTTCTGTCCCGAAGGTCAATAAAAATGAGCCCGCCAAGGTCGCGCATACGCTGTACCCAGCCGCAGGCAGTAACCGTCTGCCCTATCTGTTTTTCAGTAAATTCACCGCAGTAGCATGTCCTTTTCATCTGTTCAAAAACTCCGTTATCGTCTGCAAATTTATATTATCAAGAGCAATTTCGCTTGAAGCGCCGTCTGTCATGCTCTTTATCAACGCACGTCCCGTATCCAGCTCGTTATCACCCAGAACAACGCATGTTCGGGCGCCGATTTTATCCGCATATTTCATCTGTGCCTTTAAAGAGCGCTCCATGATATCGTATTCAGCCCGCACACCGTCCGAAATCAGCCGCTGTGCCAAAAGCGCCGCATAGGCCTTTGCCCGCTCGCCCATCGCCGCAATATAAATCTGAGGCTCGGGGCGGGCAATTTCATCTCCGTTCAGCAAGAGCATAATACGCTCAAGACCCATGGCAAAGCCGATACCGGGATAAGACGCGCCGCCCAGCTGCTCGGTCATGCCGTCGTAGCGGCCGCCGCCGCAGACGGTGCCCTGCGCCCCGATATTCGAGCTTACAAACTCGAAAACCGTGCGGTTATAATAATCAAGTCCGCGCACGATGTACGGGTCAACGGTATAGCCGATATTCATACAGTTCAGAAGTGATTTCACACTGTCAAAATGAGCGCGGCAGTCATCGCACAGATAATCAAGTATTTTAGGCGCACCCGCCGATATTTCACGGCAGATTTCGCTTTTGCAGTCCAAAATACGCATGGGGTTTTTATACAGCCTGTCATTGCAGGTGGCGCAGAGGCTGTCCTTTTTATCTTCAAAATACGCCGTAAGCGCGCGGCGGTACTCTGCACGGCAGGTTTTGCAGCCGATTGAATTTATTTTAAGCTCAATATCCCCTATGCCTATTTCCTTAAAAATAGTATAAGGCAGCGATATCACCATAGCGTCCGCCGCGGGAGAGGTGGCGCCGAACAGCTCGATACCGAACTGGGAGAACTGACGCAGCCTGCCCTTCTGAGGCTTTTTCATAGCGAAAGCAGTTGATAAGGTAGTAGAGCTTGGCAGGCATCGGCTCGTTAAAAAGCCCGTTTTCAAGAAATGCACGGACAACGCCCGCCGTGCCCCTCGGGACGCAGTGTGACCGAGCGCCCGCCCTTGTCCGTAAATGTATACATTTCCTTGGAGACAACATCTGTCGTGTCCCCTACCCCGCGCTCAAACACCTCAGTGTGCTCAAAAACGGGGGTACGGATTTCCGAAAAATTAAAGCGTGCGCAGATATCCCGTATTTTCCCTTCAAGATACTGCCATTTATAGGAATCGCGCGGGAGAATATCCGCCGTGCCCTTGGGCGCAGTTACCGATGCCATTTGTTTAAAACACTCCTTTTACAAAAACGTGCTCCCGCACTCAGGGCACAGCAAAACAAACTGTAACAGCCCTCAATCCGGGAGTTGGTATTATTTCCTTGAAATTTCTATCCAGTCAAGGTCGCCCCTGTCAAGCGCCATAATGATTACCTCCGCCGTTGCGATATTGGTAGCGACAGGCACGTTATGCACGTCGCACAGGCGAAGTATTCCGGTCTCTTCATTTTTACGTGTGGTCGGGGTAAGCGGGTCGCGGAAAAACAAAAGAACATCAATCTCGTCGCAGGAAACACGGGCGGCGATTTGATCCTCGGCACCGTTTATGCCGCTGATAACCTTATTTATCTGAAGCCCTGTATTGGCAGATATTAGATTGCCCAGTGCAGAGGCGGACCACAGGTTATGCTTTGACAGCACACCTGCATATGCTATACAGAACTGCACCATCAGCTCCTTCTTTTTCTCGTGAGCAAGCAATGCTATATTCATCCTGTTTTATCCTCCTTATTTTATCTGTTTTTCTTTTTGCGCCAGTATTTGTCAAGCGGCACGCTTTTGCCGCAAAGCCGCGCGGCTATATTTTCAAACGGACCTGAGCAAACGCTTTTCGAGCCGGCAACGGGTTTTCCGCTGTTGGAATATATCAGTATACTGTCATCGGTCGGGACAAGACCCAAAAGGGGCAGCGCAACACTGTCCATCATATCGTCCACATTCTGAAGATAACCGCGTTTTATCATTGACGGACTTACTTTATTAATAACAAGCCTTGCAGACGGATTGCCGCTGTCGGCAATAAGCTGGGCAACACGCTGAGCGTCACGCAGCGCAGTAAGATCCGGAGTTGCAACAACCACACATTCGTCGCAGCAGCTTATGATATCCCGTACCCAGCCGCCGACGCCCGCCGGAGCATCTATAAGCACAAAATCATAAGACGCGCGAAGACGCATACACAGATCACGGAATTTTACCGGATCGGGAGCCGACTCAATCTCCTGCGGCGCGGAAATAAAATGCAGTGCGGGATAATCGTCATGCACCTGTACTGCACGCTCAGGGTCGCAGCCGTTCAGAATATCCGTCAAATCATACGCCGACTTATCGGTCATTCCGAGCGGAATATCAAGATTTTTAAGACTGATATCCCCGTCAACCGCTATAACTTTTTTACCGGCACGCGCAAGCGAAAACGCAGCGTTTGCGCACAGCGTCGTCTTGCCGACGCCGCCCTTGCCGGACACAATTCCGATTATCTTATTCATACAAGCTTCCAATGCAAACACTTTAATGTATTAATAATATCATATACTTAAAGCATAGTCAAACTGTTTTTTCGACGTCAAACCGTTTTTTTCCTGAAAACAAAGCTTTTGGGCACATTATAAGCCGAAAGAAGCCGGCGGCAGTCTGCGGCAAGCCGTTTTACATACGTACTTTGCATATCGGGCACCGAATCGGTTTCAAAAATAATTCGCAGCCTGCACCCGTCAAATTCACACACGGCATTCATTCCCGAAATAGCGCTCAGCCGTGCGTTTATATCCTTTAGACAGAAAAGTCCGCCGCCGACATACAGAAACGGTCTGCGCGGGTCGGTTTCAGCTGTCAATATCTTACACGGAAAATCCCTGTAAGCCTCGGCTGAAAGTCTATCGCAGATAACAGCACCGACCTTTTTGCGTTTAAACAGCTTTTTATCCGGCATATCCGTCAGAAAACAGCGGCGACCGCCGTACAAGAGCGACGTCACCGCCACAGCGCCGGCATGTTCATAAAGCGGAAGGTCAATATACACAGGTGTGCGCGGGGGAAGATTTGCAATCCCGTCGGGCATGGTATCAATGTATTTTCCGTCACAGTCGCCGCCGCTGAAAAACACATGCTCAAAACGCCTGCCGCCCCTGTCCTTATCCACAAAGGTATAGTCGTTTTTTTCAAGAAGAGAATCAAATTCAAACTGCGCGGGAAACATCTGATTACTTTCAATACCGCCGTTTTGTGACGGAATTTCGGTCAGCACCGCAGTCCTGCACCCGAAGCGCAAAAATACATCCGCCAGTCTTAAAAGCTGACTGTACGGCATTATCACAACGGACGGGCGGTATTTTTCGGCAAGCCGCTCTGCCGCCGCCTCGGAAATAAGGCTGTCCGCAGTGATACACTCAAAGCCTGCCCTGTCACATGCAAAGGAGCTGCACACCGAAGCCGCACACGAGCGCAGAAGCACCGCGACCGCGCCGCCCGTAACATTCATTACACACAGTGAATTATACACGGCGTCTATCATATTCAAAAGCTCTCTGTAACTTATGCGTAAGCTCTGAGTTTCAAGTGCCGTCTCATACTTGTACTTATATGCGGCGGATTTAATTCTATCATAATCAAACATGTTTTCCTCCGTTTATGCACAAAAAGACCGCCGGAAAGCCTGCGGTCTTTTTATGTCAGTTAAGCTCGGTTTCATCCTTTTCCTGCTGTCCGCTGTCCGCAGCTCCGTCACCGTCGGGGTCAGCTGTCTCATCCACTGTTTTAGAAGAAAGAATCATGTATCGCGGCACAGGCGTTCCGGTCTGGGCGTCATAACTCTGAATTCCCATATCCTGAAGGGTGATGACGACGCGCCGGCGGAAGTTTGCAGGGTCATTTTCGGGTATCTCGGATGAAACGAGATTGCCCTCATAGCAGTCAGCCGTTATGATATACGTATCGTTTTCGCCTTTTTCAACATTAAGTATGTCGGGAATCAGATAGGAATTGACATTCGCCGGCGGAACGGTATAAGTCTTATTGAGCATATTATATTTGAAGCTGCCGCAGATATCAACCGAGCGGTGGTCAATCTTGCGCGGAAAGTCAAGACAGTAGCCCGCATACATTTCAACATCCTTGACAGGTATCCTGAAGCTGCCGTTTGAATTATAAGTATACACGCTCTGGTAGTTGTTAAGAGTTATCGCCTGCCAGATTCCGAAAGAGATTATGTACTGGTCGTTAAGGTCAAGCGGGTCTTCAAAATCCGGCATATCCTGCATGATAAAATTTGCAAGATAGTTTTCAAAGTACTCAGCGCTGCCCTCTTCATAGGTCTCGTCCGTGCGTACCTCGTACACCGAACCGCCGTACAGCGTATTTTTATATCCGGGGTCGGTATAAATATTGTTGGGCACAAAGATTCTGTATACACCCACCGCCAGCCTGCCGACTGCAAAGCAAACCGCAGCGATAAACAAAAAGACCTACAATAAAGGTGAAAATCTTATGTCCGCGGGTTTTGAAGAAATCCCCCGTCTTTTTATAAATGTATTCAAGATATTCTCCTTATAATGCCGTTTAAACGACAATTTTTTCTAAACATATTCTAATACCGCCGAAGCAATATGTCAAGTTACAATCTGTTTACAGTTCCGGGTACCCTATGCAAGCATGATCGCAAGAGCAACGCAGGCGGGCATTGTGATTACCGACAGCACGCTTGTAAAACCGCAGACCTGAGACGCAAGCGACGTGTCGCGGTTATATTTTGCTGCAAACATAACTGTATTATTGGCGCTCGGCGCACTCACGAAAACAGACGCGACAATAAGCAAATTTCCCGTAATGCCGCACACTCTGAAAAGACCTATCATGGCAAGAGGAATAACGGCAAGTTTCATAAGAGCCGCCACATACATGTTTTTTTGTCTGAACGCTGCGCCGAAATCAGCCTTTGAAAGATATGTTCCGAACATTACCATTGCAAGCGGAGTATTCATGCTCCCCAAATGTTCAATCGGCGCAGTCAGAACCTGAGGCAGCGATATATTCAGCAAAAACAGCGGAAGTCCTGCGGCAACGGACAGCGTGCCGGGATTGACAATCAGCTTTTTCCAGTTGAATTTGTGTTTACCGCCGCTGCCGGACATAAGCCAGACACCGTGGGTAAAGCAGAAAAGATTAAATGCCGCCACTGCCGCAGAGCAGTAAAAAACACCGATTTCACCGTTACCCGCCACGGCGTCCATAACAGCCTTTGCAAGCGGAAGCCCCATATATCCCGTATTGCCGTAAACCGTGGCGTATTTGTAAATTATATTTTTATCCCTGTCACCCTTTCTGAACAGAAACAGACTGAAAACCGCCGCCAGCGCGTGAAACACCAAAGCGCAGGCAAACGCCGTAAAAAAGCCGCCGGCACTCTGCCGCGTATATTCGACACTGAGAAACGAATTTACAATAACGCACGGGGTTATAACATAAAAAAGCAGATTGTTGCAAAGTCTTGCCGCATGCTCCGTAAAATACCCGAATCGGTCTCCGAAAAAGCCGACGGCAACCATAACCGCCAGCACCATAACCTGAATAAAAACCGTATAAACATTACCGAAAAATGCCATATTCTGTTCCCTTTCGGCTTTCAAGTATATTATATCGTCTTATTTATGTCAAGAATATTACTAAAATATACTTGAAATACATATTAATGTATTTTATAATGTAAATTATAACTACCGGAGGAAAGAAAATGAGTAAAAATAAAATAATCGTTTCCATAGCGGGCAGCGAGCTTGTCGTAATGACGGACGAAACCCGCGAATATACAACAATGCTTGCCGGAATAATAGACACGAAGGTTCGCGCACTGCTCGCGTCAAGCAGCAAGATTACAACGCCGATGGCGTGTATTCTCGCATGTCTTGACCTATGCGACGAAAACGAAAAGAACAAAGCCGCCGCAAGCCGCATGCGCGATGAAATCCGCAGCTATTATGAACAGAACGCGGAGCTTGAAGCGAAAAATATCGACACTTGAAAACGAGCTTGCAGCGGCAAAGCGCAAGCTTTCAATGCTTGAGAGGAAGGATGAACTGCATGAAAGTCAAAATTAAGCTTATTCCGACAGAAGAAGGCAAAACGGCGCCCCTGCCGCAGTATCAGAGCGAATACTCGGCGGGCGCAGATCTCTGTGCCTGCACGGACAAGCCCGTAACAATAGCACCGCACGGGCGGGCACTTATCCCGTCCGGGCTGGCGATTGAAATGGAGAGCACGGGCTTCGGCGCGTTCATATTCGCCAGAAGCGGACTGTCCTCAAAAAAGGGTATCTGTCTTGCAAACGGCGTCGGCGTCGTTGACAGCGATTACCGCGGTGAAATAAAAGTTGCGGTGCTCAACACCTCGGAGCAGGAGTATACGATAGAGCCGTTTGAGCGGATAGCACAGCTAATTTTCATACCCGTTGAAACCGCAGAGTTTACGGTTGCACATACACTGTCCGAAACGGTGCGCGGCGACGGCGGCTTCGGCTCGACGGGAAAATGAAATGGGAAGACTGATTCTCGCGTCCGGCTCTCCGCGAAGACGTGCACTGCTTGAAAATTTCGGGTTTGACGTCACGGTGATAAAGCCGGAATTCAACGAAAATACAATTTCCAAAACAGATCCCGCCGCGCTTGTCGCGGCGCTTGCCGCGGGCAAAAATCGCGCAGTGCGCACAGGCTTTGACGCTTCATTGAAAGAAAGCTCTGTTTTTCTATCCGCCGACACCGTGGTCAGCATAGACGGAAAAATTCTCGGCAAACCGCAAGGGCGCAAAGAAGCGTACGGTATGCTGAAGCTTCTGTCGCACAGAACGCATACAGTTTACACGGGCGTATGCATTGCATCAGGCGAAGACGAAATATGCTTTACAGAAAAAACCGACGTTACATTTTACACTCTAAGCGACACGCAGATACTGCGGTATATAGACAGCGGCGCGCCCTTTGACAAGGCGGGCGGCTACGGAATACAGGACGATATGGGCATAGGCTTTATTGAAAGCGTACACGGAGAACTCAGCAACGTAATAGGTCTGCCGATGGGAAGAACCGTGCGGGAATTACAAAAATTACAAGGAGACATAATATGAAGAACAAAACTAAATTCAGGGATTTTTTTAAATTTACACGCTATAACGATATCGGCATAGATCTGGGCACTGCAAACACAATAGTATACAAAACGGGCAAGGGAATAATTCTGCGCGAGCCGTCGGTTGTTGCCATAAATACCGAGACTAAGCGCCCGGTCGCCGTCGGAATAGAGGCAAAAGACATGATAGGCAGGACACCGGGCAGCATTGAAGCGATACGTCCCCTGCGCGACGGAGTAATAGCCGATTACGAATCGACGGCAACCATGCTCAAGTATTTTCTCAGAAAAGCAATGGGAAAATCCTTTATGGGCAAGAACAGAATACTCATATGCATTCCTTACGCCGTAACGGACGTTGAACGCTCGGCAGTGGAGAAGGCAGCATATTTTACAGGTGCAAAGGACGTTAAAATAATCGAGGAACCGCTGGCTGCCGCAATCGGCGCCGACCTGCCGGTGAGCGAGCCGACGGGCAGCATGATTGTGGACATCGGAGGCGGTACAAGCGAGGTTGCCGTAATTTCTCTCGGAGGCATAGTCTCGTCGGAATCGGTACGTGTCGCGGGAGACGCCATTGATGCGGCGATTATCGCATATATCAAAAAGAATTTTTCACTGGTAATAGGCGAACGCACAGCCGAGGAAATTAAATTTGAAATAGGCAACGCCAAGGGCTACAGCGGAACTATGGAAATACGCGGCAGGGATATGATGTCGGGTCTGCCGCAGAATCTCACCGTCTCCGCAGAGGATATATGCAAGGCGATAGAAGAACCTGTCGCCCTGATACTTGAGTCGGTCAAAAACACGCTTGAGCACACCCCGCCCGAGCTTTCGGCAGACATTATTGACCACGGAATTACACTTACCGGCGGCGGCGCGCTGCTGAGAGGACTGGACGCACTTATTTCCGAGGAGACGGGCATTCCGGTACACATCGCTCAGGCACCGCTCGACTGCGTTGCACTGGGCACCGGAAAATCACTTGAAAACACAGCGCTGTGGAACTCGCTGTCCAAATAAACACGGAGTTTTAACGTGAAAGATTTTCTCAAAACAAGAACATTTATATCCATCTGCATAATAGCCGTTTTGCTTTTTTGGGCATGATGGCTGTAAGTGCCGCAGACAGCGGCAGAGTCACTATTTTTGAGGACATTGCGGGAATAATAATCACGCCGATACAAAATCTGTGTACCACAGTTTCTTCAAAGTCGGGTGATTTTATTGCGGTTTTTACCGAATTCAATGAAATGAAGGAGGAAAATGTGCGGCTGAAAGAAGAGCTTGCCGCAACCGCTGCCGCACTGCGTGACTCACAGGAGTACAAGCTGGAAAACGAAAGCCTCAAGGGTATACTCGGAATTAAGGAGGAAAACCCCGATTTTACCTTTGAGCCGGCACTGATTGTAGCTGATGACCGCAGCGGATATTCGCATACGCTGACTCTTAATAAAGGAAGTCTCAGCAATATAAAAAAGCGTGATGTCATCATAACCGAACAGGGGCTTGTGGGATATGTCACAGAGGTCGGCTCCACCTGGTGCCGCGCAATAACCATTCTCGACGCGTCATGCGAGATAGGCGCACTTGTCACACGCACTCAGGATATCGGAGTTTTGGAGGGTGACTACGAGCTTCAGTCAAACGGAAACTGCAAGGTGTCTTATCTTTCAAACGAAGTGCAGCTGAATTCCGGCGACGGCATCGTCACATCAGGCATAGGCGGCACCTTCCCCGGAAAAATACTTATCGGAAACGTAATAGAAATAAAGCCGGAGGCGCACGGCATATCACAGTATGCCGTTATCGAGCCTGCGGTGAATTTTGACGAGCTTAAAAATGTATTTGTCATAACCGGTTTTGCCGCGTCAGCCGGCGAATCGGAAAAAACGGGCACTGAAGGCGCAAACCCCGAAGCCGCGGACGGCGATATAAACGGTGAAAACTGATGTTTGAAAAAAATGACACTCCGTTTAAAATAATACTGTATGCGCTGTTTACGCTTGTTTTGTATCTTTTGCAGAGCGTACCGGCGCTCGGCATACGGTTCATGGGCGTCTCTCCCGAGCTGCTGCTGACACTTGTAATTGCGGTCGCGTTTTTTGAAAACGAGACCTTTTCTGCATTTTTCGGACTGGCGTGCGGATTGCTCAACGACATAATAACGGGCGGGGTTGTAGGCAAGAGCGCCTTATTTTTTATGTTCTCGGCTTTTTTTATTTCCGTACTGCTTCAGACTCTGCTGCGCAAAATGTTTTTGACATATACTGCAATTACGCTTGCTCTCACCGCGCTGTTTTTAGTTTTGGAATATATATTCACAGTAATATTTTTCAAAACGCCGCCCGTTGCTTTTTCTCTCATGAAAATTATATTACCGAAATTCCTTTTTACGGGAGTTGTGTCATATCCCGTATATTACATCACAAAAATTCTGCACAAAAAGACGACAAGGAGGGATGAAGAGTGAATCTGAAGGACGGAAACGCACGGTTTTTGTCTATAATCATCGCCGCTCTATGTATTTTTTCCGCATATCTGTTCGTTCTGTTTAAAATGCAGGTTATCGATAATGAGTACTACCGTGAGCAATCGGAAAGCAAAATTTATTCAACCGAAAGCATTTCCGCTTCACGCGGAAACATCTGTGACCGCAACGGTCAGCTGCTTGTCACCAATGAAACGGTATATACAATCCGCTTTTCGCGCTCGCTTATGCCGACAGATAAGCAGGACAGTATCATACTTAGCCTGTGCAAGCTCCTTAACAGCGCGGGCGAGAGCTACTTTTGACTCACTGCCTATAAGCGACAGTGCTCCCTACTCGTTTGTTTATGAGGACGAGACCTCTGAAAAGCAGATACAGGCGCTTATCGAACGCTTTAAGCTGAATGAAGACGCAACTGCCGCTCAGGTTATGGAGCAGCTTATCAAGAAATACAAAATCAACACCTCGCTTACAACACAGGAAAAGCGTATTATTGCGGGAGTGCGCTATGAGATGGAGCGCTCCTCCTTTTCTGCGTCCAATCCGTATACATTTGCAAATGATATTTCCATAAATACCGTCACCGCGATAAAAGAGCTGTCCGATGAGTATCCGGGCGTGGATATAGGTACTGAAAGCAAGCGCGTATACACAACCCCGTACCTTGCTTCGCACATACTCGGAAGAACCGGCAAAATATACGCAGAGGAATATCCCGAACTGCGCGACAAGGGATATAAGATGAATGAGTACGTCGGCAAGGAGGGCATAGAAAAGGCGATGGAGGATTACCTGCGCGGCACTGACGGCGTGCGGGTAATAGAACGTGACTCAGACGGCAAGGTACTCAATGTCACGACTGTCCGCGACCCTATTTCGGGCAATAATATTATACTGACGCTGGACAAGGACCTTCAGGAAATCGCACAGAAATCACTGGCTGACACAATAAAAAGCATTTCCGACGGTGGTAAAAACAAGAAGAGTCAGGAGGGCGCCGACGCATGCGCGGGTGCCGTGGTTGCAATTTCCGTTGACAGCGGCGAGCTGCTTGCATGCGCGTCAGAGCCGAATTTTGATTTGACAAGCTATATAGAAAACTACAACGCGCTTTCAACCGATGAGCTGAAACCGCTGTTCAACCGGGCGACAAACGGCACATACGCACCTGGCTCCACCTTCAAGATGGCAACCGGCATCGCAGGGCTTGAGGAGGGGTATATTACAACGAAAACCCTGATAAGAGACCAGGGAATTTATAAAAAATATCCGGATTACCAGCCGCGCTGCTGGGTATATTCCGATTACGGAACAACCCACGGCTCAATAAATGTTTCTCAGGCGCTGGAAAAATCCTGCAATTATTTCTTTTACGAAACGGCAGACCTGATGGGAATCGACCATTTGAATACCTACTGTACAAAGCTGGGGCTCGGACAGAAAACCGGTATAGAGATACCGGAGGCAGCGGGTGTGCTTGCAGGTCCGGAATACAGAAAGAAGACAGACAGCGAATGGTATCCGGGCGACGTGCTTCAGGCGTCAATAGGTCAGTCGGATAACCTGTTTACACCGCTTCAGCTTGCAAATTACGTTGCTACAATCGTAAACGGCGGCACACGCTATAAGGCTCATCTTGTAAAGTCGGTAAACAACTCCAAAGACGGCTCAAACGTAACAGGCGCCACTATTCAGGCAATGGAAACTCTTGAAATGAAAGAGGAAAACTATCACGCGATAATGTACGGAATGAAGCTTGCCGCCGACAGCGGCACGGCTTCCACCCTGTTTTCAAACTACAAGGTCGGAGTAGGCGCCAAAACGGGAACCGCATCGGTGCCAAGCGGCACGGCAAACGGAATTTTTGTGGCATTTGCACCGTACGAAGATCCGGAAATCGCCGTCTGCGTTGTTGTGGAGCACGGCGCGCACGGCAACTATGTCGGTGCTGTCGCAAAGGCTATATTCGACGAATATTTCAACGGAAAATCCACTGAAATAACGGTACCTGCCGAGGAGCAGCCGGTATACTGAATATGCGGAATATTGGTTTTTATATTTAAAATGTTGTCTGCCGCATCACTTTCCTTTACATGCCGAATATGTTAGGGTATAATACAAAATGCGGCAACAGTATATAGGGCGGGAGAATCTATATATGCCGAAAGATACACACAATAGAATGCCAAACGGCGGCAGTATTTCGGAGTCGCTTGTACTGAGCCTGCTGCTGTCCTTCAGCGGCGGCTTTCAGGACGCATATACATATGTGGTAAGGGGACATGTTTTTGCAAATGCACAGACGGGAAATATTGTTCTGATGAGCACGGACTTCTTTTTGGGGAACTGGCTCCGCGGGCTTGGCTACCTGCTGCCTGTAACGGCTTTTGCGCTCGGAGTATTTATCGCCGACAATATACGGTATTTTTGCAGCAAACGTATAAAAGCCGTGAACTGGCGTCAAATAATTCTTATTATTGAAATTATAATTATGCTTGCCGTAGGTCTGCTGCCAGAGTCGCTTAACACGCTTGCAAACATAATGGTCTCATTTTCCTGTGCAATGCAGGTGCAGGCTTTCCGCAAGGTGCGCGGCAACTCATACGCAAGCACAATGTGCATCGGTAACCTGAGAAGCGGCACTTATGCACTCTCGCATTTTCTGCGCACAAAAGACAAAGAAATATTAAAAAACGCAATGTACTATTTCAGTGTAATACTGGCATTTGCCGCAGGCGCAGGACTGGGAGGCATTCTCTGCACAGTCTTTGAGCAATACGGGCGGCAAAATATCTGGATTTCCTGTGCCGTTCTGACAGTCTGTGCACTTCTGATGTTTCGGCGTCAAAAAAGTTGAAAAACACATTGCAATTACGCAAAATTTAGATTACAATACCATATTGTTAAACACAGTCACGGTAAAATTTCAAAGGAGAACGAAATGATTAAAAACTTTATTTTCGATTTCGGCAACGTGCTCACCCAATATGACCCCGTAGCGTGGGCAACAGATATCATGGACGGAGACGAGGAAAAAGGCACATATCTTCACGATAAGACAATAAACAACAGAAAATTCTGGGACGACTATGATGCAGGTCTATGCAGTGAAGAAGAAGTGACAGAGCGTCTTTGCAGCGATATCGAGCCGGAATACCGCGACGCAGTCAGAACATTTGTGACTACGGTGGAACGCTGCTTTAATCAGTATGACGATATGGTACCCGTTTTGCAAGAGCTGAAAAATCGCGGCTGCCGTACATATCTCCTGTCCAATTTTCCCAAAGAAATGTTCGTGCGCGTATCGGCAAGATGCCCTATCCTGAAATTGCTGGACGATACGGTTGTCTCATATAAAATTCATCTGATAAAGCCGCACCGCGAAATTTTTGAATATGTACTGAACACATACGGACTTAAAGCAGAGGAAACATTGTTTGCCGACGATGTGGAAGTCAATACAAAAGCCGCGCAGGAGCTGGGAATTCACGGATACACCTTCACTACGGCACAGAAATTCACACAGCATCTGAAAGATATCGGCGTTTTTTAACAATTAAAGGGAAAATTACGGGGGATTAGAATGCAGACACTGTTTATTATTGTTGTTATAGTACTATACAGTCTTCAGACACTGTTCTGTAAGCTGTACTCAGACAAATTCAAAGGCAAAAAAGAGCTGATAACGCCTGTATTCTGTATTCTGGAAAGTGCGGCAATCGTCCTTATATCGCTGGCATTTAACGGGTTCAGATTTAACATTTCACTGCAAACTCTTATAATCGGCGTTATAAACGCGGCAGTGCTGTTCGGCTACAACTCCTCTCTCATTGCTGCCGGCGCACGCGGGTCTTACGCCTTTTTAAATGTCGCCATGCTGTTCGGCGGAATACTTGTGCCGATGATTTACAGCGTAGGATTTTTAAATGACGAAAAACTGGGACCGCTGAAATACATCGCTATCGCGGCAACAATGCTGGTATCATTTATACTGATGAATTTCGAGGGGCTGCGCCCCGGAAGCGTACATATTTCATATTATCTGTTCTGTCTTCTGCTGTTTGTCTGCAACGGCGTTTACGGTACACTTATCAAGGTTCAGGAGCAGATAAACGACTCGCAGAGCAAGGAAATGATTATTCTGACATACGGGATCATGGGTGTTATCGCACTGATACAGCTTGTCGCCAAAGAAAAGTCCAAGACACGGAATGCATTTCACATCAATAAAGAGGCGCTCGTATTTCTCATACTCTGCCTTATCACAGCAGGCTTGGCAATTAATCTGCTTGTCATAATAATACCGTATTTCAACGCCGCTGTGTTCTATGCGGTGGAAAGCGGCGGCGTGCTGCTGATTTCGGCAATCTATTCCATGGTATTCTTTAAGGAAAAACCGACTGCCGCTAAAATTTCGGGCATTCTGCTCGCAGCGGCAAGCATTACGGTTCTAAGCATCTGACGAGGTATCGACATGTTTAAGGTTGCATCTTACAACATAAAATGCGGGGCAATGACAGGCTTTGACTGCTCGATGCAGGGCTGCGACTTAAAAAATGCAGGAGCAGACATAGCGGGCATTCAGGAGGTCGACGAGCATACGGAAAGAAACGGCTTTACACAAACAATGGCACCGCTTAGCAAATTTGCAAGTCTCTCAAACTTTCAGTTTGCCGAGGCAATGCCGTATAAAGGCGGAAGCTACGGAATAGGAATTCTGTCACGCTATAAGCCGAAAGGTATGTATACCGCTCACCTTCCGCTTCAGTCCGGCTTGGAGCCGCGTGTTTTCTGCGCTATGCTGCTTGAAATCGACAACAATCCCCTGTACTTTATAAACACGCATCTGTCATATGAAAGCGTAACGCTGCAGAAAGAGCAAATGTCTGCACTGGGAAAATATCTGAGCACACTTAAATATCCGTTTGTACTGACAGGTGATTTTAACACTGAGGATTTTACCCTGTTTGATATACTGTCCGAAAGTATCAAAAGTCCCATACAGCTTATGAACAGCGGCAAAAACCGCTTTGCATCGTTTTATCCCACAGGCAGTGCAATAGATAACATTGTCATATCAAAAGGTCTTAAATTTACTGAAACAGGCATGTATACAAAGAGTAAAAATTCCGACCATTACATGATATATGCTCAGATTGAATTCGAAAAGCAGATAAAACCATAAGAGTCGCAGCTTAATTGCGATAAACGGTTACATAAAAATACGACAAAGACATCAGGTTGATTTCTACAGCTTTTCCGGATGTCTTTATTTAATTTCCGAAAGAGAGGTTTTAAGAAAAGCAATGGAAAAGAAAGCAGTACGTACGCAAAGCGATTTTTCCAAAGGGCCTGTCTGGAAATGTATTGTCGTTCAGGCAATCCCGCTGACAATCGCGCAGATGGTGCAGCTTTTATATAATATTGTTGACCGTATTTACATAGGGCACATGGAGGACGGGAACAGTCTCGCACTCACCGGAGTGGGACTGACTTTTCCCGTCGTCACGCTTATAATGGCGTTTACCGCGCTTTTCGGAACGGGAGGAGTGCCGCTGTTTTCAATCGCCAGAGGCGCCAAAGACAGAGAAAAAGCAGGTAAGATACTCGGAAACTCTTTTGCGCTGCTCACAGTCAGTGCAATTATTCTGACAGCCGCCGGATATTTCTTCTGCCGACCGCTGCTTTTTTTATTCGGTGCGAGCGAAGCCTCCTATATTTATGCACGGGAATATTTGCAAATCTATCTTTCAGGCACTCTGTTTTCAATGCTTACAACAGGGCTCAACGGGTATATAAACGCACAGGGATTTCCCAAAACAGGTATGATGACAACGGTTTTGGGAGCCGTTATAAATATTGTGCTTGACCCGATTTTTATTTTCACATTAGACATGGGAGTAGCGGGAGCAGCGCTCGCAACGATAATCAGCCAAATGATTTCGGCGGTATGGGTCGTAAGCTTTTTGATTGGCAAAAAAGCGGTCATCAAGCTCGGCAAAGACTGCTTTAAACCGGACGCCAAAATAATCAAAAGCATTTTCAGTCTCGGAAGCTCCAATTTCATTATGCAGGGCACAAACTGTCTTGTGCAGGTAGTATGCAACTCCACGCTTCAGCGCTGCGGAGGTGATATTTACGTGGGCGTTATGACAGTTCTCAATTCAATAAGAGAGGTATTTATGCTGCCTGTCAACGGCATCACAAACGGCGGACAGCCCGTAATAAGCTTTAACTACGGAGCAGGAAAAAATGACAGGGTAAAAGCGGGTATTCGCTTTAATACGATTATCGGCTGCGCCTACACAATAGCTGCCTGGGCGCTTATTGTAATTTTCCCTAAGTTTTGGTTTGGAATTTTTTCAAACGATACGTCAATACTGGCAAACGGAATCGACGCGCTCAGAATTTACTTTTTCGGGTTCGTATTCATGTCCCTGCAGTTTGCAGGGCAGCATGTATTTCAAGCGCTCGGAGATGCAAAGCATGCAATTTTCTTTTCACTCCTGCGCAAGGTAATCATTGTCGTGCCGCTTACTCTTTTACTGCCGATGATGGGCTTTGGAGTAAGCGGCGTATTCCTGGCAGAGCCGATATCAAATGTTATCGGCGGTCTGGCAAGCTACATAACAATGAGACTGACGGTTTATAAAAGGCTTTGATATACCATAACGTCTTACCTGTCAATCCCAATAAAAATATCCGTGTTTTCACACGGATATTTTTATATTTAACTAATCAAGCTCTTTCTTACCTGTATACAGCTCATAATACCTGCCCTTTTGCCGCAAAAGGTCGTCATGGTCGCCGCGCTCTATAATCTCTCCATGTTCCAGAACCATTATAGCGTTGGCGTTTCGTACAGTTGAAAGTCGGTGCGCAATAACAAATGTCGTCCGCTCCTTCATCAGTCTGTCCATACCGTGCTCGATATGACGCTCCGTACGTGTATCTACCGAGCTTGTAGCTTCATCCAGCACAAGGATAGGCGCCTTTGACAAAGCCGCGCGGGCTATATTCAAAAGCTGGCGCTGACCCTGAGACAGGTTTGCGCCGTCGCCCTCTATAACAGTATCGTAACCGTCCGACAGACGCATGATAAAGCTGTGCGCGCTTGCGGTCTTTGCTGCCTGTACCACCTCGTCATCGGTAGCATCCAGACGGCCGTAGCGGATATTTTCCCTTATTGTACCGGTAAACAGATGAGTATCCTGAAGCACCATTGCAATGTTGCGTCTCAAATCATCCATCTTATAATCACGGATATCTGTGCCGTCAATGGTTATACTGCCCTCACTTATATCGTAAAAGCGATTTAACAGATTTGTTATCGTGGTTTTTCCGGCACCCGTTGAACCGACAAACGCTATTTTCTGACCGGGCTTTGCATATAAGGAAATATCTTTTAGAATAACCTTGTCGGGATTATATCCGAAGGTTACGTTTTTGAGCTCGACATGTCCTTTCATGCCGTCTGCGCAAACGGAGTCTGCACTGTCCTGCGGCTCCGGCTCCAAATCAAGCACGGCAAACACCCGCTCGGCACCGGCAAGCGCCGAAAAAATAGTTGCCATCTGCTGAGAGATATTATTTATAGGCATGGAAAACTGCCTTGCATAGTTGACAAATATGGTAAGTCCGCCTACGTCAAACCCGCGCAGAACGCAAAGTATTCCGCCTATTCCCGCCGTCAGTGCATAGCTTATCTGAGACACGTTTCCCATTATAGGTCCCATAACGCCGCCCCCAAAACTGCGCGCCTATTTGCTTGTCGCGCAGATCCTCGTTCAGCTCTGAAAACTCGTCTTCACAAATCTGCTCATGGTTGAATACTTTTATAACCTTCTGACCGGAAACAGACTCCTCTATATAACCGTTTACGGCACCCAGCGCCGTCTGCTGCGCTACATAGTATTTACGGCTAATCTTGGCGATTGCCGATCCGCCGAGCGCAAAGACGGGCGCAAAAACAAGCGTTATCAGCGTAAGCCAAATGTTTGTAAATATCATCATTGACATAGTGCCTATCAGCATAACAGAACCGGAAATCAGCGCTACAACCGAGTTATCAAGCATTGTGCCGATATTATCAATATCATTTGTAAATCGGCTCATAACCTCGCCTGTGCTGTTATTGTCAAAAAACCGTACCGGCAGCGACTGAATTTTATCAAACAGGTCGTTTCTGATTTTCTCGATAGCGCTCTGCGAAACAATCAGCATAAAGCGCTGCTGCAAATAAGTAAAAAGAACTCCCACAAGGTAAACACCCAGCATAACGCCTATCATCATAAGCAGATATGCCGAACGCTGTGCTACCGTCTTGTCTGACATCGTCAGGTTGTTTATAACAGGTCTCAGTATATATGAACCGGCAAGGCTTGTCGCCGTAGACAGTACCATAAACAACAGAACAAAAATCAGTTTGACCTTATATATACTTACATAGGACATCAGACGTTTCAGAACATGCTTTGTATTTTTCGGCTTACCGTGCGCACGTACACCGCGGCCGTGACCCGGACCGTTGCCAGGACCGCCGGCAGGCTTTATACCGGGTGCTTCGCTATGCGCACCGCTGTACTGCTTCTGAAGCTCTTCAAGACTGCGTGCAGGCATTATCTGTCACCCTCTTTCTTTTCATTCTGTGAATAGTAAATCTCCTTATACTCCTCATTGCTTTCCAAAAGCTCGTCATGCGTACCCATACCTGTTATTACACCGTCGTCCATAACAATTATCTTATCGGCGTCGATAACCGAAGATATACGCTGAGCGATAATGATTTTTGTAGAATCGGCAAGCTCATTTTTAAACGCGCGGCGGATATTTGCCTCAGTAGCCGTGTCGACAGCGCTTGTAGAGTCGTCAAGAATAAGTATCTTGGGATTTTTAAGAAGCGCACGGGCAATACAAAGTCTCTGCTTCTGCCCGCCCGAAACATTGGTACCGCCCTGGTCCAGCTCGGTCTGATAACCGTCTGTAAAGCTCTGAATAAACAGATTTGCCTGCGCGCTCTCACATGCGGCTTTAATCTGCTCATCGGTAGCATTTTCATCTCCCCAGCGCAGATTGTCTTCTATTGTTCCGGAAAACAGCACGTTTTTCTGAAGCACCATACCGACGCTTTCACGCAGATGATACAGGCTGTAATCACGCACGTTCACTCCGTCGACAAGCACCTCTCCCTCATCAGCGTCATAAAGACGCGGTATCAGTGAAACAAGAGTTGTCTTGCCGCACCCCCGTAGAACCGATAATACCTACCGTTTCTCCGGGGTTTATAGTGAGGTTTATATTGTCGAGCACCTTCCCCTCACTTGTTTTATAATATCTGAAGCCGACATTTTTAAACTCAACTTTTCCGCTTGTGATAACACGATCCTTCTGCAAGGCATCTTTATCCGTAATATCCGCGTTTTCATCCAAAACCTCCGATATACGGCGCGCCGAAGCTATTGCACGCGATGAGAACATAAACATCATCGTTACCATAATAAGTGACATGAGTATCTGAGTAATATAGGTAATAAATGCGATAAGGTCGCCGTCCGGCATCGCGCCGTTCATGACAAGCCTGCCGCCTAACCACAGTACCGAAACGGTAGTGAGATTCATCAGCAGGGTCATAACAGGCTGCATACAAATCATAACAAGCATCGCGCTCATACCGGCATGCTTTAAATCTCCGTTTGACTTTCTGAATTTCTTTATTTCAAAGTCACGGCGTACAAAGGATTTTACAACCCGTACATTCGTTATATTCTCCTGAATATTTGAGTTAAGACCGTCCACCTTGTCCTGCATGATTCCAAAACGCGGGAAACCGATACGTATGATTATCAACAATACGACAAACAACACAGGAATTGCCACAGCCAGCACGACAGCCAGCGACGGGCGCAGTGCTATCGCCATAAACAGTGCTCCGATAAGCATACCCGGAGCACGCAGAAACATACGCAGAAGCATATTTACAAAGTTTTGTATCTGCGTGACGTCGTTTGTAAGTCTTGTTACCAGCGAGCCCGTAGAGAATTTATCAATATTTGCAAAGGCAAAGCTCTGTATCTTTGAAAACACATCCCGACGTACGTCCGTCGCAAAATTAACCGATGCCTTTGCCCCGAAATAAGCGCCGCCTATACCGCCCGCCATCATGAGCACTGCCGTAAGAATCATAAGCGCACAGGTGCCGGCAACATACTGCCAGTTGCCCTTATTCACGCCCTCATTTATTATCTGAGACAAGAATTTCGGCATCAGCACCTCGCCTATAACCTCAACAATCATACAAAGCGGTCCTAAAATAAAAAACAGCTTATACGGCTTTACATATTTCATCCATCTTTTCATTGTACTATATCTTTTTCTCCTCTCTGGTCAAATTATTGCGTATTCGTTCAAGATAACTTAAAAGCAGCGAAAGCTCAGACTCATCAAAATCACTGAACATACGCTCGTCAACAGCATGGAAAATTGAGTGCGACTTTTCTACAAGCTCCCTGCCCTTTGGGGTTATCTCAATACGATTCTGACGCATATCACCCTTAAAAGACGTGCGGGCGATATACCCGCCGTTTTCCAGCTTTTTAATGGTAACTGCAACCGCTGCGGGACTGACGCCGAAGTCTTCTGCAATATCCTTTTGGGACGGAGCCATACTCCTTTTTGCCAAATTCATCAGCAGTCTGTGCTGAGAATGATGGACACCGAGCTCGCTCACAAGCTGCTCACACATGTTTCTGTGCATACGCAGCACTCCCGCCATAAGAAGCACTGTTTCGCTTTTCTTTTCCATTGCGGTCACCCTTCAAAATTAATTAACGTGTTAATTAAACTGCTAAGTATTATAACAGCATAAAAATTATATGTCAACACAATTTTTTTACTTTAACAAATTATTAATATGTTAAAAAATAAAAATCAGGATACCGTGAGATACCCTGATATAGTCATTTAAAAATTATAATATACCCAGTTCGTTTTTAACATGTTCTGTCAGCATGGAAATGAACTGACCGTTGGTGGGATTGTTTCCCGCTTCGACGGAATAGCCGAACATCTCGGTAACCACCGTATAATCACCGCGCTCCCAGGAACGGCGGACGGCAACGCGTATGGCACGCTCAACGCTGGCAACCGAAGTATCGTTTAGCTTGGCAAGCCGAGGATACAACTGCTTTGTAAGCGAATAAAGCATTTCACCCTCATGCATTGCAAGCATAACAGCGTCAAAAATATATCTGTAACCACGCATTTTAGCAGGGATACCGAGCAAACGCATATTTTCGCGGATACTGTTTACTATCCTGTAATTTTCGTAAGAGTCGGGATACTGCACGCTTCCTACCTCCGCCGAAGCTTTTTCAGCGATATACGAAGTATCATGCTCTGCCCCGTCATGCAGCTTTTTGCGCTGCTCCGCAAGATGAATCAGCTTTTTATGAAAATTAAGATAGTCAAACGGTACAAGCGAATAAAAGCTGATATCCCGACATGACGAAAGCTCTGCAAGCCCGCTCACGTTAGAACGGCTCACAACGACAAAAACGGGGTCAGCCTTGCCCAGCTTTTTAACTGTTTCGATAATCTGACACGCATTCAGGTCATACATAAATGCGTCACATATTACAATATCAGGCAAGTATTCATTTATTGCTTCAACACAGTCATAGCCGTACTGCGTCGTATCAAGAACATCATACTCAAAGGTCTCCAGAAATTCAGATACAAACCCCTGCGTTTCCTTATCCGAATAACCGACCACTACCGTTATATCCGACACCTGTATCCTCCGTTTTACTTCTCAACCACCAAAAACGCATTCGGCAGGAAACGCATACCGTCCGCATCGGAACCGCTGGGGTTATTTACAATCTCTCCATCATATTGCAAAACAGTGGACGAACCGCCGTCAAGATTGGCGGCATTATAACACTCCTGCTCAATCATAATTTCCTGTAATGTTCTTATTGATACGCCTGCGGAAGAGATGGAACGACCGTCAACTACGACAAATACTACCGTGCCGTCGCGGCGCTGACCTATCGCCGTTCTGGGAGCCGTACCCCAACCGCCGTTGCCCTCCATCTTGGCAGGCTCGCCGTTTATAATAAGAAAAGGTGTAAATTCAACTGCATCACGCAGCTTCAGCTCACTGAGTTCGCCCTTGCGGAAGTTACCGAGAACAAGAACGTTATCCTCATTAAAGCCGACAATATTATAGGAGCTTTTATTAGGCTGATGCAGTATTTCACCTTCGGAAATAACAAGCCCCATAGGAATTCCGCCGTTGCCGAAGCCGTTGGCGTCACCGAAGCCTCCGGCATTTATACCTGCCACTGCCGACGGATAGTTCTGCATAAGATACGGCAGCTTTTTGACCTTTAACTCCGAAATATTCCGAAACGCCGAGAATAACGCTGGACGGATCGGATATTTCAAGCATCCACGCCTTGTAATTGCCCTTGCTGATATTAGTCAGCTTTATTTCATTTTTATTCGTGCTTGTGTTTATACTGTTCGTATCAGTCTGAGTATCAAGGTCAATGACCGTATTTTTTGCTCATGACATCGTCAATGACCGCCTTTGGGTAAAACAGCTCGGACAGATATTTATGATTTATTGTCGTCTGCGACGACGTTATGAAATACGTGCGAAAACCGTCCCACGGACCGTACAGCAAAAAAAGCCCTACCACGCCGCAGATAAACCACGTATACAGCATTGACATTACAAACTTACCCGCAGGGCGTTTTGTAAACTTGGTCTTCTTCCCCGAAGGCTGAGCATCCTCCCCCATATGCAAAAGCTCATCGTTTTCTGATTTTTTATTTTTACGTTTCATTGATAATTATTCACCGAAATCCTTTGGTTTGTCCCCTAAGCCGAAATAATAAAGTATTGCATCGCAGATACGCGCTGACGCATGACCGTCACCGTAAGGGTTAACCGCCTCCGCCTGACTGCTGTATGCAGCCGTATCACGTATAAGTGTATTCGCCATGCCGACAATAGTATCGGTCTCAACGCCTGCAATTTTAACAGTCCCTGCCGTCACCGCCTCCGGACGCTCTGTCTCGGTACGAAGAACAAGCACGGGCTTACCCAGCGCAGGCGCCTCCTCCTGCAGTCCGCCGCTGTCGGTCATGACCATATAACAGCGGTTCATAAGATTGTGCATATCGCAGACGTCAACAGGTTCTGTTAAAATAACATTATCCAGTCCGCCCAAAATTTCACGCGCCGTATTCCTGACAAGCGGATTAAGATGCATAGGATAGATAAATTTTACATCAGCATTGTCTTTGGCGAGTATACTCACCGCCTGACATATCTGCCTGAGCGGCTGACCGAGGTTTTCACGGCGGTGAGCAGTCAGAAGTATGTATTTTGCATTGTTGAAATCGACAGCGTCAAGCACTTTATCCGCAAATCGATAATTTTTACTTACGGTTGTACTCAATGCGTCTATAACGGTATTGCCGGTTACATACACATTGTCCGAAACATTTTCACGCTTAAGGTTTTCCCTGTTGGCTTTGGTCGGCGCAAAATGCAGGTCTGCAAGACGCGATGTCATCTGTCTGTTCATTTCTTCGGGAAAAGGCGACAGCTTATCATAGGTTCTCAGCCCCGCCTCAACATGCCCGACGCGCACGCCCGCATAAAAAGCGGCAAGAGCACCGGCAAATGACGTACTTGTGTCACCGTGTACAAGCATAATGTCCGGTTTTACATCTTTAAGAATATTCTCCATTCCGGAAAGCACGTCTGTTGTGATAGTCGTCACTGTCTGTCCGGGACGCATGATATCAAGATTAAAGTCAGCCTCAATATTGAATGTATTAAGCACCTGCATCAGCATTTCGCGGTGCTGACCCGTAAGGCAGACAATACTCTCGATATTTTCACGCTTTTCAAGTTCCTTGATAAGCGGAGCCATTTTTATAGCCTCGGGACGAGTGCCGAAAACACTCATCACTTTAATTTTGTTTGTCATCTTTTATACCTCTGTGAATTTTATGCTTATACATTATAAGCGAGCACATGATTACAACAATAAACACTATTATAACAAGCACAATCGCACGCATAAAGCCCTCTCCCGCAATCAGCACGGCGGTAAGCCCGAGTATTGCGGCAATGGCATACATAATCGCAACCGCCTGTTTCTGTGTAAAACCAAGGTCGATAAGCCGGTGATGCAGATGCGTTTTATCCGCCGCCATAGGGGATTTGCCGTTGAGAACACGGCGGATAGATACAAATATCATGTCAAAGATAGGCAGACCGAAAATCAGAAACGGAATTGCAAAGGCAATGATAGCATATGCCTTGAAAAGCCCCATAACAGACATTACCGCAAGCGTATATCCTATAAACATAGACCCCGTATCGCCCATAAACAGCTTTGCAGGGTTATAATTATACGGAATAAAGCCCAGGCAGGAGCCTGCAAGAGCCGCTGCAATAATTGCGACGGCAGGAGACTGCAAAAGCACGACAATAACCGTAACGCACACCGCCATAATCGCGGAGACACCGACCGCCAGTCCGTCCAGACCGTCTATCAGGTTGACAGCGTTCAGTATACCCAAAAGCCAAATTATCGTAACTATATACTGAGCATAAATATTAAGACTTATATAAGCATTTGCCCCGCCGAAAAAATTAGGAAGGCTTGTAATCCGCACTCCGCAGTATACCGGAATTGCCGTGGCAATAAGCTGAAAAATAAATTTTTGGGACGGTTTGAGAGCCAAAACGTCATCGAAAATACCCAGCGCCACTATAATCACAGAGCCTATCAGCATACCGCGGATTTCCTTTGTCATATACTGAGTGCAAAATACAAGAACCGACACATAAAAGCCGGAAAAAATAGCGAGCCCGCCCAAACGCGGAATCGGCTTTTTATGCATACGGCGCTTATCGCGGGGGTACGTCAATAGCACCGATTTTATACGCAAAATTACGCGCTATCGGTGTACAGGCAAATGACAGCACAAGAGCCATAATAAACGCGCCCGCCAAAAAAATATAGTCAATTTTACCCATTATCAGAAGGTTTCCTTTTTTAGCTTATTTTTTTGATAAAGCCTATCTTTTTCTGTACCTTGGACAGCATTTTAGAAGCAAGATACGCCGCTTTTTGAGCACTGTCCGTATATACCTTTTGGAGATAATCCTTATTATTCATAAAATATTCGTACTTTTCACGCAGCGGCTCCAAACCGTCGGCAACCGCTTCGCCGACAGCAAGCTTAAAGTCGCCGTAGCCGCGTCCGTCAAACTGAGACACTGCCTGTTCAACAGTACAGCCCGTCATAACACTGTAAATGGTAAGCAGGTTGGAAATGCCCGGCTTATTCTCTGAAAACTCAATTTTATTATCACTGTCGGTAACAGCGCTTTTAAACTTCTTTATAATCGAATCCCGACCCTCCACAATGCTTATATACGACTTTGGATTGGGGTCGGATTTACTCATCTTTTTATCAGGCTGAGACAGCGACATAACCTTAGCACCGACCGACGGAATATGACCCTCGGGTACTTTAAAAACATCGCCGTAAATACCGTTGAAGCGGATTGCGATATTACGCGCCAGCTCCAAATGCTGTTTCTGATCCACACCGACAGGCACAAGATCGGTATTATAGAGCAGAATATCGGCAGCCATGAGCGTCGGATAGGTAAACAGTCCAGCATTTATATTGTTTGCGTGCTGCTTAGATTTATCCTTAAACTGAGTCATTCTTCCCAGCTCTCCGTACATAGTATAGCAATTAAGTATCCATGCAAGCTCGGCATGAGCGGAAACATGGCTCTGAATAAAAACAAGATTTTTTTCAGGGTCAACACCGGACGCAAGTACGACAGCAAGAGTAGAGAGTGTACGCGCGCGAAGGTCTGCCGGAGTATTGCGCACCGTTATAGCATGCATATCCACGACCGAAAAAATACCGAAGCCAAGCTCCGATACAAGCGGCCAGTTTCTGACAGCACCGATATAGTTGCCAAGCGTAATAGTACCGCTGGGCTGAATGCCGCTGAAAATGATTTTTTGTTCATCCATTATATTTTACACCTCAGTCCGTTCCAGGTATATTTCAGTTATACTTTTAAATAATATCATAACTTACGCTATTATACAATAACAAAAAATTAATTTCAAACATTTTTAACAAACATTATTAGACAATACAGGTAATTAAAGCGCATATACAGAAAAAATCCACCCGGCTTTACAGCCGGGCGGATAGTTAAAACAGATTTAATTAATAAACAATAGAAATTACGCAGTTTGCCATATCAAGGTTAAGCGTAGCTGTACCGGAGGTGAAATCACCGCCCGAACCAAGGTTGCCCATATAATATGTATTCTTATAATACATCTGACCGCTTACCGTATCCATGAAATAGTCGCCCATATCCGATACTGACAGCGTTTTGGAGGCAGTTTTCTTTACATATATGATAGGAGCCTCGGCATCATTATCACTGACATCGATAAGGTCGCCGACTGCAAGTGCCGTTGTTGAATCAACATCATCGAAAGCCACAGCAAAGGAAACGCTTTCGCCCGATTTAAGATTCTTTGCGGTAATATTATGCACATTGCCGGAGGATGAAATAGATTCAATTATCATCTGACGGTAATTTGTCTTGTAGTTCTCCCATGTATAAACGAGAGTTCCGCCGGCATCATCAACAATAAACTGATACTGAACTGCAGTTTCCGGATCGTCGCTCTTTTGCAGAATAACATCTCCGGGTCTGAAGAACATATGTTCTTTAAGCTCGCTGTCATCTACCAAGGTGTAAATTCCCTTTTCATTTTCCTTAACACCTGACAGCTTGGTCGTACCGGGATTGCAGTAAAGCTTGCCGGCTGATTCATAGAAATTAATAAAGTCACCGACTTTGACCGGGTTGGAAAATATGCAGTCTGATATATGATACGTCTTAATTTCCTTGTCTGTACCGGCATAGTAGTAGTCATAAACGGAGTAATAACCTTTATTTATACCTACAATTTTGCCGGGCTTGGATTCCGTAGCAAACACTGTTGCAAGATACTTGGAATCGGAATTTGCCGCCATACATTTGAAACGCAGGTTGGAACGGTTGGTTATGCTTGAGCTTTTACCGATAGCTGAAACCATTGTAACAAGGTCGTATTTATCATCGCCGATAGGCCACGGATCGTCATTCAGATACATAAAAAGTAGAGCTGCCTATCTGGAAAGAAGCAGAACCGCTTACAACAGAAATGGAATTTCCCGAGGCAATACTCAAATCATCAAGCGGAACGGTTGCGGTTACGGTAGAGCCTATCGAATATGTAAGTACATCTTCATCCTCCGTGTATGTGCCGGAATTATCACCGTCACGGTATGTAACGGAAATGCCGTAACCTACATAGTCGGAAAGATCCTCACCCAAGTCAACATCGGCACCGTTTGAAAGAAGCGTTCCGTTTTTAACATCGTATCCGAGTGTTTTGCCGGTGGTGGCACGGATTATAAGGTCGACGCTTGACATGTGGAAAACATTCACAGCCAAAGAATCAAGCGGCTCACCTTCAAAGCTTGTATAGACGCCCAGCTCGTTAAGCGTACCGTCCGAGGACATAATGGCGTTTGTAAGTGCAATCGCCGCCTGCTTTCTCGTAACAGGTCCGTCGCCGGCTTCTATGTCGCCCACAATATCCGCAACGGCATCCGTATACGAGTCGGGATATGTTGCCGTGTCGGTATCCGGAATAAGTCTGAGAACCTTGGCAAGCAGCGTCATAAACTCATTTGCCGTTATCGGCTCTGCGGGCTTAAACAGAGGCTCTTCCATCTCTGTTGTAACAAGATAATTATCAACCGCCCAGGACAGATAAGCTTTTGAGCACCGATGTCTGTTCGATATCTCCGGCATCACCGTTAACGATAAAGTCAATGGTAACATCCTCATAAAGAGACGGATCTATGTCAGTGCCGTAAAGCATCTTATAAACCGCAATAACGGCGTCGGCACGGCTGAGATACTGCTCGGCCGGAAGTCGTTATTCCAGGTACTGGGCAAGATACCGAGTCTGTCAACAAATTCAATATAAGGCATTGCCTCGTCTTCCATCGGAACGTCATTATAAGCCAGCGCCGAAAACACATCGTGAAGACAAGCAGCACGGTGAGAAGCGATGCCATTAAGCTCTTTGCTAATTTCATCATATATTCCTCCTGCATGATACTGTTCAAATTATAATATTAATAGCGTTTCAAGTCAACCGAGTCAGCCCTATTGTAACATAAATGCAACAAACAAGCACAGTTTTCACAAATTCTAAGTTGTTTTTTGTGCATAATCACAATAAAATAACTGCCAAATTATTACAGAGACAGTAAATACGCATTGATAAAACCGTCAATATCACCGTCCATTACGGCGTTGATATTTCCCGATTCAAAGCCCGTTCTGTGATCCTTTGCAAGAGTATAGGGCATAAAAACATATGAACGAATCTGAGAGCCCCAGCCAATCTGCATGTGCTCACCCTTGATATCGTCTATCTTTTTCAAGATGCTCGCGCTCTTTTTATTTCCACCAGCTTGGACTTGAGCATTTTCATTGCCATTTCACGGTTTTTATGCTGCGAGCGCTCATTCTGGCAGGCAACGACAACACCTGTCGGAATATGGGTTATGCGAATAGCGCTTTCGGTCTTGTTTACATGCTGACCTCCGGCGCCCGACGAACGGTAGGTATCTACCTTCAAATCGTCATCGCGTATTTCTATTTCGGAATCGTCGTCAAGCTCCGGCATTACCTCAAGAGAGGCAAACGAAGTGTGACGTCTGCCGGACGAATCGAAAGGAGATACGCGCACCAGACGGTGAACACCGTTTTCCGCTTTGAGATAGCCGTAGGCATACATTCCTTCCACAAGTATGGAGGCACTTTTGATGCCTGCCTCATCACCGTCAAGGTAATCAAGAACCGTAACCTTATAATCGTGACGCTGCGCAAAACGCGTATACATGCGGTAAAGCATTTCAACCCAGTCCTGTGCCTCTGTGCCGCCGGCACCCGCATGAAAGGTCAGTATCGCATTGTTTTTGTCATACTCACCCGAAAGCATTGTTTTGAGCTTTGCCCCCTCCAGCTCCCGCTCGAATTCGGGAAAGCCGGATACTATATCCTCCTCTACATCCTCAAGCATACCGTCCTCCGCAAGCTCTATAAGCGTTGCAAGGTCGTCCGCGCGCCGCTCCAGCTTTTCATAATCGGAAATTATATCCTTGGCGTTTTTAATTTCCTGCGAAATTTTCTGAGAGCGCTCCATATCGTTCCAGAAACCGTCCTGCGCTGTGAGCGCCTCATCGGCGCTGAGCTTTTCCCTGACGGCGTCAATCTTCAGTGCGTCATACAGATTTGCCATATCCTCGCGAAATTTATTAAGTCGCATCTTGTAATCATCAATTATTATCATAAATTCTCCCATTTGCGGTTATTTTTTATATTTTAATATTATATAATCGTTGCAATGTTTTGTCAACAGCGGCAAAATACCTCGGGCAAAGATAAAAATTGCCTGCCCGTATTTACATTCACGGAAAAATATAGTATAATTAAAAATATGTTGTTATGCAGGTACTGAATTTACTCTGTACGGAGGCGTTTTAATTGAAAACAAAGCACTCACTTATATTTACAATCGCCGCAGCGGGCATATGCGCCGTGCTGCGGATAATGCAATACTGCTTTATTATTGACCAAAACGGATATTTCAGACCGGAGAGCACCGCGCACACAATGCTGATATATATATTGTACGCAGTTATGGCGCTGGCGGCGGTCACGGCACTCATTATTATGTTTGTCGGAAGCCGCGAACGTGTGGGAGCCGAAGTTTTTTAAAAAAAATAACTCTTCGGGATTTCTAATGCTCGGCGCTGCGGTGCTTATGACAGTGGATTTCGGCATATGCGCCGGAAAAATGTTTCAGACTTCCGTGCCGGACATTGCAGCATTGTTCGAGCTGCTTACCGCAATATATTTTGCAGTACTCGGATATAAAATACTCAGCGGCAGCCGCATCGGCGGCGCCGCCGTTATCGGGCTTTTTGCACCGATATTCGTAATTGTATTTGCTGTGACTGAATTTTTCGGTTCGTTTGAAAAAGTTCATGTAAGCGAGACAAAGTTCAATATGCTTGCAATCTGCGCAATGGCTCTTTTTGTCGTCACAGTTACTCTGCTGTTTGCCGGGAACGCGGTTTCAAAAAAAAGGCTCACCGCAGTTTGCATGCTGTACACGGTAATCGCATCTCCCGCAGCCGTAGCCGGTCTTGCCGCACTTATCGCGGGTAAAATAACGGCAGAATCACCAGTGCGTTTTACCGTTAAGGCTCTGACCGAAATTGTATTTATGGTGCTTGCAATAACGGCAATGGCAAGAACTGACCGCTGCATAATCAGTACAGATAAAGAAGAAACGCAAAACGAAGCAGAAAGCAATTCAGAAACAGCCGGTGAAAATCTAACAGATATTATTTCGGATATAACAAATGACAATAACAAAGGAGAAGACTGTAATGGTTAAGATTATCGCACACAGAGGCTCATCGGGTGAAGCTCCCGAAAACACGATGTACGCATTCAGGAAGGCTGTTGAAGACGGCGCAGACGCCATTGAAACAGACGTCAGAAAAACAAAGGACGGCGTACTTATAATCATGCACGACGCAACGCTGAAGCGTATCGCGGGCGATGACTTTGCAGACTTTGACGTCACCAAAATGACATACGATGAAATAAAGGACGTCGACATCAGCTCAAAAAATTACCCGAATCTGCCGGTTCAGCGTATTGCAAAGCTGGCTGAGCTTTTAGAGCTTGTAAAAGAGACCGGAATTGAAGTCAATATCGAGCTTAAAGGCAACCAGCTTGTCGACGACGGACTGGAGTACGATGTCGTTGAGCTGGTAAGGCAGTACGGCGTTGAGAATAAAATCTTTTATTCCTGCTTTGACCACCCCATGCTTGTAAACGTTCTTAAAGCCAATCCGAGCGCAAAGGTGGCGCCTCTTTACGGAAATTCAATGTATAAGGTTGAGGAGTACGCAAAAGCAATGGGCGCTTTTGCCATACATCCCGAATTTAAGGGATTGCTGGTGCGCGGCGATATAAAAGCCGTGCGCGGCGCAGGGCTTGAAATAAACACATGGACCGTCAACCACGCCGAGGACGCAAAAACGCTTGTAAAGGCGGGAGTAACGGGTCTTATTACCAATTTCCCCAAACAGATTCGTGCTGCTGTTGAGCAAATGTAAAAAAACGCGGGAATAATTGCCGTTTTTTACTGCAAACTAATTATACGGCGCTGCGGTGCAGCGCCGTATAATTTAAAACGAGGTTGCAGTATGAAACGTTTTTTAATATTTGCCGCAGCGGCGGCACTGTGCGCCTTTACAGTGTACGCACTGTACAAGGTAGACGTCAACACCAAAGGCATAGCAGGTTTTTTGGACTCAAACATTTTTTTTGATATACAAAAGGAAAACGGACAAACCGTAATAACAATACTAAACGAAAAAATAAGACTGAGGTAAAGATGAGCCGAGAAAACATACGTAATTTCTCTATAATCGCACATATTGACCACGGAAAAAGCACGATTGCCGACAGACTGCTGGAGCTTTGCAACGCGGTCACGGCACGTGAGATGGAGGATCAGCTCCTTTGACAACATGGAGCTGGAGCGGGAGCGGGGAATAACGATAAAGGCGCGCGCCGTACATCTTGACTACAAGGCGCTGGACGGCAAAATATACACGATAAATCTGATAGACACGCCCGGACATGTGGATTTCAACTATGAGGTTTCCCGCGCTCTTGCAGCCTGCGAGGGAGCCGTGCTTGTCGTCGACGCATCACAGGGTATCGAGGCACAAACTCTTGCCAATACATATATTGCCATCGACAACAATTTAGAGCTTGTACCGGTTATCAACAAAATCGATCTGCCGGCTGCCGACCCTGCAAGATGCATACATGAAATTGAAGATATAATCGGCATACCTGCGGAAGATGCGCCGCAGGTTTCCGCCAAAATGAATATCAACATGCAAGCCGTACTGGAAGCCGTTGTCAACAATATACCCGCCCCGTCTGGGGACGAAAACGCCGCGCTGTCCGCGCTCATCTTTGACAGCTTTTATGACAGCTACAAGGGCGTTATAGTCTACATCAGAATGATGGACGGTACGCTGAAAACAGGCGACAAAATTAAAATGATGGCAACCGGCGCCGAGTTTGAAGTGGTCGAGTGCGGTTTTATGCGTCCGCTCGGACTGGAGCAAACCGGGATATTGCGCGCGGGGGATGTCGGATACTTTACGGCGTCTATCAAAAATGTTGAAAATACACGAGTAGGCGATACCGTTACCCACTCAGACAAGCCCTGCTCAGCTCCGCTTGCAGGCTATAAAGAGTGTACTCCGATGGTATTTTCGGGCATATATCCCGCCGACGGTGCAAAGTACGACGATTTGAAGGACGCGCTTGCCAAGCTCAAGCTGAACGACGCGTCATTTATGTTTGAGCCGGAAACATCTGCGGCGTTAGGGTTCGGATTTCGCTGCGGATTTTTGGGGCTTTTACACATGGAGATTATCCAGGAACGCATTGAGCGCGAATTCATGCTGGATATAATTACGACGGCGCCGTCCGTATCGTATCATATAAAATATACCGACGGCAGGAGCGAGTATATTTCCAATCCGACAAATTACCCCGACCCCTCACTGATTGCCGAGACATCAGAGCCGTATGTAAACGCGGATATAATTTCGCCCGAGGAGTTTGTCGGAAATATAATGGAGCTCTGCCAGGACCGCCGCGGTATATTCAAAAATATGACGTATATAGACACCGGGCGCGTAAACATTCACTATGAGCTTCCGCTGGGCGAGATTATATATGACTTTTTCGACACACTCAAATCGCGCACGCGCGGCTATGCATCTCTCGATTACGAGCTGTCAGATTACAAGCCGTCCAAGCTTGTAAAAAGCTTGATATCCTGCTGAGCGGGGAAATCGTGGACGCGCTGTCGTTCATAGTGCACACCGACAAGGCGTACCCGCGCGCCAGAAAAATGGCGGAAAAGCTGAAAGAGCATATCCCGCGCCAGCTGTTTGAGATACCGATACAGGCAGTGGTAGGCGGCAAGATTATTGCGCGCGAAACCGTAAAGGCTTTGCGCAAGGACGTTCTTGCAAAATGCTACGGCGGAGATATTACCAGAAAGAAAAAGCTGCTTGAAAAACAGAAGGAAGGCAAAAAGCGCATGAGAAGCCTCGGCAGCGTCGAGGTGCCGCAGGAGGCGTTCATGGCAGTCTTGAAGCTGGACAGCGATAAATAACGTCCGATGATATATTTGCAAACACACAGAGGATTTAAAAATGAAAATATCAGTAAAAGGAATAACGACAAGCGCTGTAATTGCTGCGGCGTACGTTGTGCTTACACTGCCGTTTGCTTCGGTAGGCTTCGATCCCGTACAGTTTCGCATTGCGGAAGTCTTTACCGTTCTGCCGTTTCTGTCGCCCTATGCGATTTTCGGCAATTTTATAGGCTGCTGTATCAAATATGCTGTTTTCAACGCCGCTTGATATGGTAGTGGGCAGTCTTGCAACGCTTTTGGCGGCGTTTCTTACATATAAATGCAAAAAAGTGTATACCGCAGCTTTGCCGCCTGTAATCGTAAACGCGCTTGTCATCGGCACAATGCTTTCCGTAATCAGCGACGGATTTACACCGATACTGCTTTTAAGCTATATCGGAAGCATAGCATTGTCACAGTTTATTGTCTGCTTTATTCTCGGAATACCGTTTATAAAGCTACTCCAAAAATATAAGCTGGATAAACTTATGAAATAAAACAGCAGCAACCGTTCGGCGGTTGCTGCTGTTTTATTTTAATTCGATTACTTTATCTGCTATACATATATCCCCGTCATCATGCGTGACAAACATAACCTGGCGTCCGTCAGCCGCCAAAAGTTCAAGCATACAGCTGCGGTTTTCGGCATCCAGCGCGGAGAAAGGCTCGTCAAGCAGCAGCAGCTCCGCGTCATATGCAAGTGCGCGCGCAAAGGATACCCGCTGCTTCATACCCCCTGACAGCTGACCGGGATACTTGTCAAATTCACTTATACCGACGCTTTTCAGAATTCTTTCGGCATAGCCGGAATTTCTATCATAATCATGCAAAACCGCCGTTATGTTCTCAAGCGCGGTAAGCCACGGGAAAAGCCGCGGCTCCTGAAACATCACCGAAATTTTTTTATCACATACAAACCTGCCTTTGCACGGCTTTACAATCCCCGCCGCGACCGACAAAAGCGTAGTTTTGCCGCAGCCCGACGGTCCCTTCACAGCGGTTATGCGGCTTTCGGACAGATCTGCGCTGAACCCGTCCAGCACTGTTTTTTCTCCGTATTTTACGGTCACATTGTCAAAACACAGCATGTTTTTTACCCGCCCTGCCTTTCATAACGTCTGCCCGCCCGTGAAAGGGCGGCACAGATTACGTTTTCTATAATGACGCTTAAAACTATGACAACGGCGCTCCATGCAAACAGATCGGTAGTTTCAAGATACATTTTGCTGCCGTAAATCATTTTGCCGATAGAAACAGCCGGAACAGCCAAAACCTCCGCCGCGACCCCCGCCTTCCATGCAAGCCCCAGCGACGAACGGCAGGCGGACAAAAAGTACGGAAATACGGAAGGTATGTACAAAATACGTATCTTTTTCCGAAAACCGAATCCAAAGCTGCGGCAAACCTGCCAAAGACCGCGGTCAATCGCAAGCATTCCGCCGCTTACATTAGAGTGTACAACAGGCAGCGCGATAAGAACGGTTATAAATACGGGCAGAACATTGCGGTCAAGCCATAAAAGCGCAAGCATTATAAATGATGCAACCGGCGTTGCCTTTATAATATTTATCACCGGCGATATAACGGCACGCGCAAGTCTGAAACGAAAGCACACAACCGCAGTCAGCACACCCAAAATCAACGCGGCAAAAATACCGAGCAATATACGCAAAAGGGATATTCCCGCCGTCTGCCAAAACTGTGACGTTGCCCCCAGCTCCAAAAGCCGTTTTACAACGCTTACGGGACCGGGCAGCAAAAAGCGGACTGGCAACAGCTGCTGAAGCCGCCTGCCAGACCGCCAGCCAAAACAGTGCAGATATTAAATTTACAGTCAGTTTTTTTTTCTCAACTATCCTAAATAGTAAATATCATCCGCAGGCAGGGCGCCGCCGACGGACTTGGGATCGGCATCAAACATTACATTAAAAAAAGTATTCAGCGATTCTTTCATGCTGTCCCCCGCAATATAGCAGAGATTACAGTTTGGTATCGCATTTTCCGCAACCGCGGCTTTCTCAAAAATTCCGTGAGCGGCAATCATTTCGGATGCCTCCTTCGGATTTTCATTTACAAATGTGACGGACGCGCTGTATTCTTCCAGGAATTTATTTAGCTCATTCGGATTTTCCTCTGCAAATTTCTTCGATACCACAATACAGCCCTGCATGAGCGAATCCTTCTGTGCTACCTTGTTCCATTCCGCGGTCAGGTCAAGAACCGTGTTTAATTTGTCATTTGCCGATTTTGCTATTGTCACCATCGGCTCGGGAAGAACCGCAAGCTCAACCTTACCGCTTGCCACCGCTGTACGCAGGTCTGCGGGTGCATTATAGGTAAAATCAAGAGTTATATCCTCCCCCACCTTTAGACCGTTTTGCTCACAGAGATATGCCGTGATATACTCGGGATTGGAGCCCTGACCGGGAACATAAAGCGTTTTTCCCTTAAGGTCGGCAAAGCTCTTTACGGTATCGCCGTTTTCAACAACGTACAAAACGCCGAGCGTATTCACTGCCGCAACCTTAATTTGACCCTGAGTTTTATTATAAACCACAGCCGCCGCGTTTGTCGGCAGAGCGGCAATATCAACACTTCCGCTGATGAGCGCGGCATTGACGGCAGATGCGTCACTCTCTACGGAAAAATTATAGTTAAGCGCAGCGGTGCCGTTTTTACTGTCGTCAATGAGCTTTGCAGCCCCGAACCCCGTCGTGCCGTTAAGCACCATAACCGAAATTTCCTTCTCGGCATCATATGCCGGAGCTTTATCGGCACACGACACAAGCGAAAATACCATAACCAATACGGTTATAACCAAAAACAGTCTCTTTTTCATTTCAGTTTCCTCCTAATATCTTTTAATCATATTTTGCCGGTCGAGTATTGTTATATCATTGCCATCCCGTAAAATACATCCGTCCGACACCATCTTATCCAGCGCACGGTAAAGCGACGCACGGCCGATACCGAGCATATCGGAGACTGATGTAAGATTGACCGGAAGATGCAGTCTGTCCTCGCCGAACGAATCAAGAAACACGGCAAGCTTGCGCTCAGCACTGCCGGCAGTCAGATAGGTTATTTTTTTATTGAGATACCCTATCCTTCCGCTTAAAAACGAAATATACCCGTACATAAAAGAGTTGTCATTTTCAAGCATATACCGCACTGTCTCTTCGTCAAAAAACAAGACCTGCGACTCACCCTTGGAAAAGACGCGGCTTATCTGCTTTTCCTCAGCGAAAAGACCTGCGACACCGCACACCTCACCGCTGCCTATTCTGCGCAAAAGCAGACGGCGGCGGCTGTCACTTGAATAAGCATGGGCACTCCCGCTGAGCAAGACCGCAAGGCTTTTGTAAATCTCGATTTCCTGACCCGAGCCGTATCTTGCAGTACGCGCATTTTTAAGCGCGCAAAGCAGAACATCACTTTTTATATCCGCAAACAACCGAATATTTTTAATTTTTACAAGATATTTTTGAGCTTCCATTCTCAACCCCAAAATTGTATCATATGAGACATATATATAATAATACCAATAAAGTCGTTTGTCAATATTGACTTGATAAATTTTTGAGGATATAATATTCTGCATGAAAATAAACGGAAAAACAAAGGGAATAATCTGCATTATCGCGGCAGCGTTCGGATTCTCGCTGATGTCGGTGTTTGTGCGTCTGGCAGGCGACCTGCCGTCTTTTCAAAAAGCATTTTTCAGAAACTTTATTGCGCTTATTTTTATGACCGGCACGCTTTTGAAAAAGAAAACAGGCTTTTTGCCCCGAAAAGAAAATGCTCTTTATCTTGTGGGACGCTCACTGTTCGGTACGATAGGAATTGTCTGCAATTTCTATGCAATAGACAGGCTGGTACTTGCAGACGCCAACATGTTAAATAAGCTTTCGCCGTTTTTTGCAATAATTTTTTCGGCGCTGCTGCTTAAGGAAAAGCCGGATATAGTACAGCTATGCGCAGTCGCCGCCGCATTTGCGGGAACGGTTATGATAGTAAAGCCGGGATTTACCGGAATGTCTTTTTTTCCTGCGGCAGTCGGAACACTCGGCGGTGCAGGCGCCGGAATTGCATATACATTTGTCAGAAAGCTCGGATGCAGAGGAGAGGACAGCACCAAAATTATATTCTGGTTTTCTGCGTTTTCCACTGCGGTATGTCTGGGATTTATGCTGATACCCGGAAATTTTGAAAAAATGAGCGTGCGGCAGCTTTTGTTTATGTGCCTTGCGGGACTTTGTGCGTGCATAGGTCAGTTCGGAATAACAAATGCGTACATCTTTGCGCCGGCAAAGGAGATATCGGTATACGACTACTCACAGGTAGTTTTTGCTGCGCTGCTGGGATTTATTCTTTTCGGGCAAATCCCCGATATACTCAGCATTCTCGGATACGCTCTTATCTGCGGCGCGGGCATTGCGATGTTTTTTTATAATAAAAGGAGGACGTACTCATGATAATCCCTAATTTTCGGATGTTCTCATACGGGCAAAACCTGCCTTGCGCAGCGTCTGCTCGAAAAATACAAATATCCTTATCTTTCAATAGACCATCTCAAAATGGGGCTTATCAGAAGCGGTCAGACAGAGCTTACGCCCGAAGACGACAATGAGCTAACGGAATATCTGTGGCCGATAGTTTCGGAAATTATAAAAACCGCCGTTGAAAACAATCAAAATCTGATTGTTGAAGGGTGCTATATCCCGTTTGACTTCAAAAAGGATTTCACGGACGAGTATGCAAAGCATATACGCCATGTGTGTCTTGTGATGAGCGGAAAATACATTGAAACACACTTTGACGATATAATAAGCCATGCAAGCGATACGGAACAGCGCTCTGACGAATCTTGGCTCACAACAGAATTTCTCATTGAGGAAAATGAGCACAGCCTTGCAATGTGCAAAAAATACGGCTGCGAATACATTTTAATAGATAGCGAATATAACGTAGATTTGATAATTTAAAAAGGTTGTGAATATTTCACAGCCTTTATTATTGGATATTTTCACTATAAATCAATCTGTAAACAATGCATTTCAATCGTATTATTGTGCAAGAGTTACAATAATTTATTTAATTTTAAAAGAGTATTGACATATGCTGCCGCTTTTTCTATTATGTAATCATGGTTAACACTCGGAATCAACGATGTATTACGACACAAACTACGGAGAGACAAAAAAGCGTACATTGGAGCAGGACGATATCAACGGCTTTAACGTAATCTTCAGATAAGGAGGAAATAATAATGAAAAAATTAATTATTACTGTTATCGCATTAATAGCTTTAGTGTCATTTTCAGCCTGTAAGCAAATGCCGGAATCAGAAAACAACATGCAGGGTTCGTCGTCCGAAAACTCCGTTTCATACCATAATGACAATGATACACTAATAACGAATTCTGAAAACGAGCAGGAACCATCAACAATCTATATGGTAGACTCGATGTTTCAATCCTTTGATGCCGCGCAACTGGAAGAGATTGCCGATCTTATCATAACCGCGGGCTTTGACGGTACCACAAGCACATTCACGGTAGACGAAAACGCGGGAATATACCGTTCTGATTACGCCTATACACAGCAGTTTGTAGCTCCGACGGTTACAATCAAAGGCAATGCACCGGAAACTGTAAATATCAGACGCACAGGCGGTATAAATAAGGAAGGCATACCGGTTATATCAAACGACCCCGAGCTTGTAAGCGGCAAAAGCTACCTGCTTTATCTGGAAGAAAACGAGCCTGCGTTCAGTGACGATGAACAAAGCTTCACTATACTGGAATTTTTCGAAATAAAATCAGACGGTACGCTCGATACAAAAGACAGAGATGCTGACGACGCAGCCGCTGTCATCAGCCTGTATAATGAGCATAAAAGCTGAGTTTTTACCGCAAATAAAAAGGGCGTTTATGTCAGTCTATGCTAAAACAGTATAGTAATTGACGGTCCTTCAGGGGCTTGCGGAGAATTAAGCATATCACATTATAAATGTGATATGCTTTTTTTTCGATTATGTGATAAACAGTAAAATGACAGATGTGTAAAATCGCCGTATTTTCAATACCTTCTGCCGACAAAACAAGCAGGATATTAAACCCTAAAAATATGTTCTATCATTCCGCTTTTCTGACATATTCACTTTTTGATAATATCTGCAATTTCTTCAGGACTTTCCCGACAATCATTGTTTAACCACTTTTTCAGTACAGCATTAAGACCGTTTTTAAAAAATTCTATATGATAGTCAACATACCTCATATCAAAATACTTTTGCGCCAGTTCCATATCAAAACCGACAATATCCACATTGATATTTCCTATTTTGAAATAAGTTTTATAAAACAACTGATTTTCCTTAATATGATAAAACAACCGCGTAAAATCGTTACTTCGTGTTTCGGTTTTTATTTCGTTTGCATATAACGATAAAAATTCTTCTTCAAGATGTTTACACACCTGGTCGGCAAGGTCATATATGTCGGTAAAATTTGAGTAAAACGTGCTCCTGTTCAAGCCGGTAATTTTGCAAATTTCGGAAACAGAAATACAGTCAAGCTCTTTTGTCTGCAATAAATTTATAAATGCCTTTTCTATTTTGTTAACGCTTTCTTTTCTCCTTTTATTATTCGGTGTATTCATAATATCCTCCATTAAACCAACACATATATCGAAATTGATGATTGTTTTTAAATTTTAATTATATTATACTTTAATCACATTAAAGGCACAACTGTTGTTTTAATCAAATTTAATTTCGGAGGTCATTCAGATGAAAAAAAGTAATTTTACAGCCCTTGTGTTGGGAACAATAGGCGGAGTGTTGTTTGCACTCGGAATGTGCATGGCTCTTTTGCCCGAATGGAACTCATTTAAGCCGGGTATTGTATTCGGGACAATAGGTATAATATTAGAGCTCATAACTGTATTTGTATGGCGTAAAATGGAAAATAAAGCACCGATCAAAGTAAGCGGCAAAGGGGTCAGTGCAGTTGTTGTTGCCATTATCGGAGCATTAACACTCGGAGTGGGTATGTGTTTTTGTATGGTATGGGAAAATATCGTGACGGGTACAATTATAGGTCTTGTGGGAATTACAGCTCTTTTAATGCTTATACCAATAACAAAAGGCATTAAGTAAATGAATATTAAAAATATGCTGAAAAGCAGCAGAAAACGCATATTGCATATTGCATTACTGAGTCTTGTACTTAACACTGTATATGCTTTAGGGAATTTCGCTCTCGGAATTTGGAGCAGATCATACTGGTTTTTAACGATGGGGGCATACAACCTGATTTTGGCAATAATGCGTTTTTCTGTTGTTATGTCTGACAGGAAAAACGATAAAAAATGTTTTCGGGGATTTTTGTTCAAAGATTTATCGGAATAATGATTATTCTGTTAGGCTTTATATTAGGCGGCAGTGTGTATTTAAGTATCAATTTTGATGTTGCGCATAAGTATCATGAAATTATAATGATAACAATAGCAACATATACATTTACTAAAATTACACTTGCAATTATAAACTATATAAAAAGAAATAAATTCAATTCACATATCATATCAACGATTAGATGTATAGCGTTATGCGATGCAACAGTATCTATGTATTCTATGCAAAAGTCGATGCTTGTTTCGTTTGAGGGAATGACGATAAATAAAATTTCTCTGATGAATACTTTAACGGGAGCAGGTATTGTTATCATAGTAATCGCGCTCGGTGTGTTATTGATTAAAAAATCAAAAAAGGAGATAAAAAATGGCTAAATCAAAAATAGCGAAAGGCGTTCAGAAAATATCTGACGGAGTAGCCGACGGCTACAAAAAAATCGAAACCGGTGTTGTTAACGGATATAAGAAAATCGAAACAGGGGTAGTCGACGGTTATACAAAAATAGAGGATAAATTTGTAGATACATTTTTAACAAAAGACGGAGAGACAGTTGAAGAAGCAAAGCAAAGATTGAAGGGTAACAATTAATCCCGTTTTTACAATGGATAATTTAATAAACGGATCTGTCGTACGGCTATGTGTGATTTTCGGCAGGTCTGTTTTTATTATACGAGCATAAAGAAATATATATAAAAAACGGCATAGAAAACCTATGCCGTTTCAACGAAATCAGTATACTTTTTCATCGAGTACTCTCAAAAAGCGTCATTATTATTTTTTGCGTTTTTTCGGTTTCGGAACAAGAAGGTGCGGTTCAAGGCAGTTCATCACCTCATGCGCCAATTCGCGGTCTTCTATATCGAGTATATACCGCTCCTTTGCGCCGTCATACGGCACTCCGCGCTCGGCGTCCTGCATAAGATGTGCAATGCTGTCATGAACGGGGGCAAAAACGGTATCGTCGCATACAAGCAGAACCGGCTTGTCATTTATATATACCATATATTCGCCGAACATTTTTCGGTACCGTATTTCACCGCCGCAACCGTGAAGCTGTTCACGCACAAACTCGATATATTCCTTCGATGTAGCCATGTTACAGCCCTCCGACTGCCGTAGTCTTATTTATCATTACCGATAAATTTCAATGCCCCTGTCGGACACGCCTCAACGCATGCGCGGCAGTCTGCACAGCCGCGGATAATCTCATCATCCTGAAACTCAGGACGAATCACCGTCTTAAAGCCGCGGTCTACAAGACCCAAAATGCCTTTGCCTGCCACCTCGCGGCACTCTCGCGCACACAGAGATTGCAAAGTATGCACTTGCCCTGGTTACGTTCTATAACCTCAAGCCTTTGTTCCACAAAGCTCTCATGCTTTTGCCCCTCAAAGCGCTTTGCGTCCAGCTCATACATATTTGCATATTTTATAAGCTTGCAGTCATGGTAGTCGTGACATCCGCACTCAAGACAGCGCTTTGCCTCCTCACGAGCATCGGCATCAGAAAAGCCGAGATTTACCTCTTTGAAATCATTTCGGCGCTCATTTGCGGGACGTACCGGCATTTTCACTCGCGGACATTTTTCATGAACACTAAAGTCTATATCGTTCACATCGCGCTCCGACACAAACGGCTTTCTGTACGGTGTTTCCATACCGAGCAGATATCCGTCAATCACCTTGGCAGCCTTATTCGCCTCTCCGATAGCGGCAATGGCGATGGAGGCGCCGCGGTTTGTTGCATCACCCACGGCAAACACTCCCGGCAGCGAGGTGGCAAAGGTGTATTCATCTGCGCTGATGATACCGCGGCTGTTAAGCTCCAGCTCCTCAAAGCCGCTTACATTTACCTTTTGCCCGATAGCGCATATTACGCTGTCCACCGGCAGTATTTCAAACTTACCCTCAACAGGCACCGGCGAGCGGCGACCCGAAGCGTCCGGCTCACCCAGCTCCATAACCTGAAGCTTCAGAGCACTGACTCTGCCGTTTTCACCGATAATTTCCGCGGGATTTGTCAGAAATTTAAAGGTTACACCCTCCTCGATTGCCTCCTCGATTTCAATCTCCTCGGCAGGCATTTCGTCACGGGTGCGGCGATATATTACATACACATTTTCAGCACCCGCACGCACTGCTGTACGGCAGGCGTCCATTGCGGTGTTGCCGCCGCCTACAACGGCGACGCTTTTACCGAGCCCTGTCGGCTCATTCAGTGCAATTTTGCGCAGAAATTCAATTCCGCCCATAACGCCCTCAAGCTCCTCGCCCTTACAGCGAAGACCCATATTGTTCCACGCGCCGACGGCAACCACAACGGCGTCATGCTTTTGCCTTATATCGTCAAGCGTCATATCGGCGCCGATTTTAACATTGTTTATAAGCTTGATGCCCAAGGACTCAATTTCAGCTATCTCGCTGTCCAGCACGGCTTTGGGAAGCCTGTATTCGGGGATACCGTAACGCAGCATACCTCCCATCTTCGGCATTGCGTCGTAAACCGTCACGGCATGACCGGAAAGCGCAAGATAGTAAGCCGCAGTAAGCCCTGCGGGGCCTCCGCCGATAATACCGACGGTTTTCCCGCTCGCAGGTTCTGCCTTTGCAATAACAGGCGACTGCGAATTGCGCACATTGTCAGCCGCGAAATATTTCAGAAACGCGATTGATATCGGCTCTTCAACATGTGCGCGGCGGCAGGCAGTCTCGCACGGGTGAGGACAAACTCTGCCGATAGACGACGGCAGCGGGATTTTTTCCTTTATTATTTCAACCGCGCGGCGGTCGTCACCCTGCGCGATGGCTTTTACATAACCCTGACAGTCAGTGCCTGCCGGACAGTTGAGCGAGCATGGTCCCTTGCAGTCACCCTCATGGTCGCTCATAAGCAGTTCCAGTGCTATTTTGCGAACCCTCACAACACGCTCCGACTCGGTAAAATACACGGCGCCGTCGGCAGCGACAGTCGAACAGGCGCGCATAAGCTTGGGCGAGCCCTCCATCTCGACAATACAGATTCCGCATGCACCATAGCGTTTTACATTATAGTGATGGCAAAGCGTGGGAATGACAATTCCGTTGGCGGCGGCAATATTTAAAACAGTGTCACCGCGGCTGCCGCGGCAAACCCTGCCGTTTACAGTAATTGTGATTTTATCCATTATATATCTCCTTACCTGACCGTTATCGCGCCAAAGCGGCAAAGCGTCACGCACTGACCGCATTTTATGCAAACATCACGGTCTATTTCATGCGGCAATTTAACAGCGCCGGAAATTGCGCCCGCAGGGCACTTTTTCGCACAGAGCGTACAGCCGCGGCACTTGTCCTTATCTATCGAATAGGTCAAAAGCTCACGGCATTCGCCGACAGGACAGCGCTTTTCGTTTATATGCGCTTCATATTCATCCCGAAAATAGCGGATAGTAGACAGTACGGGATTCGGCGCGGTTTGACCGAGACCGCACAGCGCGCCGTCCTTGACGCCGCCGCATAACTCCTCCAAAAGCTCGATATCGCCCGGTCTGCCCTTTCCTGCCGTTATGCGCGTAAGAATTTCAAGAAGACGCTTTGTACCTATACGGCAGTGGACGCATTTGCCGCAGGATTCCTTTGCGGTAAAATCCAGAAAGAATTTTGCCATGCCAACCATACATGTAGTATCGTCCATGACAACCATGCCTCCGGAGCCCATGATAGCGCCTGTTGCCGCAAGCTCTTTATAATCAATTACGGTATCGAATTTATCATACGGCACGCATCCGCCCGACGGCCCGCCCAGCTGCACTGCCTTGCACTGTCTGCCGCCGCGGATACCGCCGCCGATATCGTATATAATATCGCGGATTGTCATGCCCATAGGCACCTCCACAAGTCCGCCGCGCTTTATCTTGCCAGTAAGCGCAAATACCTTTGTACCCTTGCTGTTCTCGGTACCCATTGCGGCGAACTTTTCACCGCCGTTTAAAATTATCCACGCAACATTTGCAAATGTCTCGACGTTATTGATATTGGACGGCTGATCGTTATAACCGCACTGCGCGGGAAACGGAGGTTTCAGACGCGGCATACCGCGCTTGCCCTCAAGACTCTCAATAAGTGCTGTTTCCTCACCGCAGACAAACGCGCCCGCGCCCGCCTTTATGCGCATATCGCAGCTAAAGCCGCTGCCGAGAATGTTTTCACCCAGAAATCCGCTGCTGCGCGCCTGCTCAATAGCCGCCTCAAGACGCACTATTGCAAGCGGGTACTCCGCGCGCACATACACTATCATCTCCTGCGCGCCGATGGCATACGCGCCTATAAGCATACCTTCAATAAGGTTGTGCGGGTCGCTCTCGATAACGGCACGGTCCATAAACGCACCGGGGTCGCCCTCGTCGGCGTTACAGATGAGATATTTGGGCGTGCTCTCGGACGCGCGCGCCGCGTTCCACTTAAACCAAGTCGGAAAGCCTGCGCCGCCCCGTCCTGCAAGACCGGATTTTTTTATCTCATCAATAACAGCCTCCGGAGTCATACCGAGCGCGCGCTCTATTGCCTTATAGCCGTCACGCTTTATGTAATCATCAATATCTGTCGGGTCAATAACACCGCAGTTGCGCAGTGCAATGCGCGTCTGCTTATCGAGGAAGCTTTTGTCATCTTCCGTTATTTCAAGGCTGTCAAGCAAGGAAAGGTCACCGCTCTCAACAGCGGCAGCTATTGTCTGCGCGTCGCTCTCCCGAACCCTGACAAGCCGCTTTTGGAGATTATCGCCGTCGTAAATATCAACGATAGGCTCCAAAAAGCACATACCGATACAGCCCGTAATACCGAGTCTTTTACCGCATCCGCACTTTTCCAGTGCCTCATATACCTTATGAGCGCCCGCCGCAATGCCGCAGCTGCCCTCACCAATAACTATTCTCATTCGTTTGCCTCCTTTGCATAAAGACCGTCGATAATCTCAACTGCCTTTTGAGGTGTGAGCGAACCGTAAGTTTCACCGTTTATCATCATGACAGGCGACAAACTGCAACAGCCAAGGCACGCCACATTTTTAAGAGAAAACATACCGTCGGCTGTAGTGTCTCCGTCCGAAATCTCAAGACGCTTACAAATGGCGCTTTCAATTCTCTCAGCGCCGTTTACATGGCACGCCGTGCCCTGGCAGAGCATTATGAGATACTTTCCGACGGGCTTGAGCCGAAACTGTGTATAAAAAGTCGCGACACCCATGACCTCTGCGGGGGTTGTGCCCATAACGTCGGCTATATGGTAAATGACATCTGTCGGAAGATAGCCGTAAATCTCCTGAGCTTTCTGCGCTACGGTTATAAGGCTCCCGGGCACGTCCTTATATTTATCAAGCACATTTTTCAAAAGCGAAAGGTCGCTTTTTGCGTGTGCACATTTACAGTTTTCCATTTATATTCCCCTTCTTGCATTATTCATTTTATTTTATCACAAATAAAAAGGATTGTCAATAAAAAGTGACATCAAGCAGTAATTTCCTGTATCTATGATGCCGAATGCCCGTATTTTTTATAAATTTAAAGAATAAGATCATAAAATATTGTACAGCTGCAAATTTACATTTTTGTGTAATATTTATAAGTTTTATATTATTTTGATTTTTATTGACATTATTTTTCTTTTTAAAATAATATACAAATAAAAAACAAACGTCTGCATAAACAGCGCCGAAATTTATCGGCGCTGTTTTTTAAAATAAAATTTTAAAACCTGAAATAAAATTATTGATTTTTCTTACATTTAATGCTAAAATGTAAATAAATATGCAAGTTTTCATTTCAAAACTTGCATATATGCAATACGGCAATTTATTTTTTGGAGGAATATATATGAGTTTCAAAAGCGAATACCTGAAAGAAGTAATGGAGCGCGTCATTGCCCGCAATGCAGGCGAGGCAGAGTTCCATCAGGCAGTGCGCGAGGTTTTGGAGTCTATCGAGCCTGTTATTGAGGCACACCCCGAATACGTAAAGATGGGCATAGTGGACAGCATCGTCGAGCCTGAGAGAATTATCAAGTTCAGAGTTCCGTGGGTTGACGACAGCGGCAAAGTCCGGGTGAACCGCGGTTTCCGCATCCAGTTTAACAGCGCCATCGGTCCGTACAAGGGCGGTCTGCGCTTTCATCCGTCAGTCTATGAAGGCATTATAAAATTCTTGGGCTTTGAGCAGATATTCAAAAACTCACTCACGGGTCTGCCCATCGGCGGCGGCAAGGGCGGCAGCGACTTTGATCCCAAAGGCAAAAGCGACATGGAGGTTATGCGCTTCTGCCAGAGCTTTATGACAGAGCTTTCAAAGCACATCGGTGCGGATACCGACGTGCCCGCCGGCGATATCGGCGTCGGAGCAAGAGAAATAGGCTATCTTTTCGGACAGTATAAAAGACTGCAAAACGAGTTTACCGGCGTTCTCACCGGCAAAGGACTTACATACGGCGGCTCTCTTGCAAGAACAGAAGCGACCGGCTTTGGGCTTTGCTACTTTGTCGACGAAATGCTCAAGGACAACGGCAAGAGCTTTGAGGGGCAGACAGTCGTCATTTCAGGCTCAGGAAACGTTGCAATTTACGCTGCACAGAAAGCCACAGAGTTTGGCGGCAAGGTTGTTGCGATGTCAGACTCAAACGGATATATATACGATAAAAACGGCATTGATCTTGACGCCGTAAAGAAAATCAAAGAGGTTGAGCGCAAGAGAATAAAGGAATACTTAAATTACCGCAAGGATGCGGTTTATACCGAGGGCTGCTCCGGAATCTGGAGCATTAAATGCGACATTGCCCTGCCCTGCGCCACACAGAACGAAATCGACGAGCAGGCTGCAAAAACACTCGTTGCAAACGGCTGCTACGCCGTAGGTGAGGGCGCTAATATGCCTTCTACGCTTGAAGCGACAAAGGTATTTTTGGACAACGGAATTCTGTTTGCACCTGCAAAGGCTGCAAATGCAGGCGGCGTTGCAACCTCTGCGCTTGAGATGAGCCAAAACTCGATAAGATACAGCTGGAGCTTTGAAGAGGTTGACTCAAAGCTGCATGATATCATGAAAAACATTTACAAAAACGCTTCCTCCGCCGCCGCTGAATACGGCATGAAGGGCAATCTTGTAGCCGGCGCCAACATTGCCGGTTTTACCAAGGTTGCAGAGGCTATGCTTGCACACGGTATCGTATAAGCGTATTTTAAAAAATAAAAACAAATATAGGCGGCAGAATATGATAGACATTTTAAGAACACCCGACGACATAAGAATATATTGCGACAGGGACAATGTCGACACTGTTGTTACGACAGAGATTGTCGGAAGGAAAATGCAGGTTAAAGTAACGGCGACTGAATCAAAGCCTAAAATGATATGCCTGAGATGGAAATGCAAGATAACAGAGCCGACACGTGTGATGGGTGACCGTTGGGAGCGCTCATACGGTGACATGTCGTGGAACTCTTTAAATGGCGAAATCTTTATGCCGTGGTATTTTTTAGCGTCTAACGGTAAAACCACAGTAGGCTGCGGCGTCATGGTTCGTCCGTCATCCTATGTATGCTTTCAGTGTGATGCAAACGGTGTAAGCGCGTGGTTTGACGTGCGCTGCGGCGGTGTCGGCGTTGATCTCGGCGGCCGTGAGCTTTTGGCAGGTGAGATAGTCTGTGAAAAATATGAGGGTATCAGCGAGATAGATGCAGCAACAAAATTCTGCTCTGTCATGTGTGAAGATCCGATATTTCCGCGCGAAGCCGTTTACGGCTCAAACAACTGGTACTACGCCTACGGAAAGTCAAGCTATGAGGAGATAACAGAGGATGCCGCAGTCATTGCGCAGCTTGCAAAAGGCAACAGCACCCCTCCGTTTATGGTAATAGATGACGGTTGGCAGAAAAACCCCGTGGAAGGTCCGTGGATACCCAACGAAAGATACGGCGATATGTCCGGGATCACCGCTGAATTTAAAAATATAGGCGTCCGTCCGGGTATATGGTTCAGACCGCTTCACAACACCGAGCTTGAAACAGCACATCCCGATTGGTGTATATGTCATAAAGAGGGTAAAAAAGCGTATCTTGACCCGTCACATCCCGATGTTAAAGAGTACATCAAAAAAACAATCGAGGATATCAAAGGTTGGGGCTTTGAACTTATAAAACATGACTATTCAACCTTTGATATGTTCGGTGACTACGGAAATAAGCTCAACGGCTGTATCACCAACTATAAGGGCTGGTCGTTCTACGATAAAACAAAGACAAGCGCGCAGATAACTCTTGATTTTTATAAGCTCATCCGTGAGGCAGCAGGGGAAATGTACATAATCGGCTGCAATACCGTAAGTCACCTCTGCGCAGGTCTTGTCGAGATAAACAGAATAGGCAATGACACAAGCGGAATGCAGTGGAACACAACCCGCGCAAACGGCGTTAATACACTTGCTTTCAGAATGTGCCAGAACAACACGTTTTACAAGATAGATGCAGATTGTGTCGGTCTTATGGAAAAAAATATCGATTGGCGGCTCAACCGTCAGTGGCTGGATCTTCTTGCAAGGAGCGGGTCACCGCTTTTTGTTTCAATGCAGCCGTCACAGATAACAGATGCCATAGCAGATGACCTGAAAAAAGCGTTTGAAATATCCTCGCGTCAGACGGATGTTGCAAAACCTATGGACTGGCTTTATAACAACACTCCGCAGCTGTGGGAAATTAACGGTGAAACTGTTGTTTACGACTTTGTTATGGACGATTACCCGCTGCCTGCCAAGGAAATTTATGCAACACTCTCACCATCGCTTATGTTTTAATGCGCCGGCAGTTACCGAATAACCGAAGCTGATGATGCCGCGCCGGTTGTTGAAGAAAAGCTAAACTCTCGGCAAAAACTTTTCAGATTGTTTGGACTTTTCCGATGAAGCTTAAAAGCAAGATTGCTTTTAATACGTAATTTTTCGGTTTACAGGTCTCAGAGTTCAATCATAACAATAATTTGCCATATGCAAAAAGTATATCCGCATATGGTTTGCCCGCTAAAATCAAAGGCACATTCAACGGAGTTATCTTCCGAAGGCTGTGCCTTTTTGTCATTTTATATATATTTTGATGCTTTTCTGTCTTGCAAGCAAGGCAGAAAAACATCGTCAACACTATCATATATTTGCCTGCCGATGCGGACTTTTTTCCGGCAGTAAACGAATTGTAATATCGTATAAAATGATTGTTTTTAAGAAATTATCCGTATCGTTTCCCCCACATTCCGACGTGTTGGGTCGTTTAACGCCGGAAGCGCAACACAAGGTGATTTACAATCGCCCTGCACCGCTTTAAACAATCCTTATATTGCCCGATAAAAAACCTTATGGTATAATAGTAAAAAGAGGTGACAATATTGTACAGACTGTTAATTGTAGAGGACGACCGCGGAATTGCAGAAGCTATCGCACAGCAGGCACACACATGGGAGCTTGAAACAAAGTGTGTTTCAAATTTCCGCGATGTTATGAAGGACTTTGCCGAGTTCGACCCGCATATCGTGCTTATGGATATCACCCTGCCGTTTTTCAACGGATATCACTGGTGCAGTCAGATACGGCTTAATTCCTCCGTGCCTATTATTTTTATTTCTTCCGCCTCGGACAACATGAACATTGTAATGGCAATGAATATGGGCGCAGACGACTTTATTGCAAAGCCGTTTGACGGCAGTGTTCTCATGGCTAAGGTTCAGGCAATGCTGCGAAGAACCTATGATTATGCCGCGTCCGTTCCGGTACTGGAACACCGCGGAGCAATACTTAATACAGGCGACAACACGCTAACCTTTGAAAATCAAAAAATATCACTAACCAAAAATGAATACCGCATACTTTTGGCATTGATGGAGAATAAATGTCAGGTTGTCAGCCGTGAAAAGCTGATGGAGCGTCTTTGGGAAACAGACAGCTTTGTAGACGAAAATACGCTGACCGTCAACATTAACCGTCTGCGCAAAAAGCTTGAATCGGCGGGGCTTTGCGGTTTCATTTCCACCAAATTCGGCGTGGGATATATCATAGAGTAGGTGTAAATATGAAATTATTTTTCAGATATCTGAAAAACAGACGTAAATTTATCCTTGTCTCCTGCTTTTTCACAGTGATATTTCTGGCAGCATTTATAATGTACCGCCTGCCTTTCGGCGCTGTACTGTATCCTGCGCTGCTGTGTTTATTTTTCGGTACGCTGATTGTCATGCTTGACTACAAAAGCGTTGCAAAAAAGCATGCGCTGCTGACTGACATGAAAAAGCTGACCATAGACCTTATCAGCTTTCTTCCCGACTGTCAAAGCATCGAAGAGGAGGATTTCAAGGACATCATTGCCAATCTCCAGCTTGAACATGCGCAGCTTTTAACGCGCATGAATACACGCTACAACGACATGGTGGACTATTACACGGTCTGGGCGCATCAAATAAAGACGCCGATTTCCTCCATGCGCCTTACCCTTCAAAGCGACGATTCGGAGCTGTCGCGCAAGCTGTCGGGTGAGCTTTTCAGAATAGAGCAGTACGTCGAAATGGTGCTGGCATTTTTAAGACTCGGCTCAGACAGCACGGATTACGTATTTAAGGAGTATGACCTTGATTCAATAATAAAATCCTGCGTCAAAAAATTTTCAAGCGAATTTATCGGCAGAAAAATACGCCTTGAGTACAAGCCGGTCGGCATCAAAATCGTAACGGACGAAAAATGGCTGTCCTTTGTAATTGAGCAGCTGCTGTCCAACGCACTTAAATATACTGAAAACGGCTCGGTCAAAATATATATTAAACCGAAAAATATTCTCTGCATAGAGGACACCGGCATCGGAATAGCGCCCGAGGATTTACCGCGCATCTTTGAAAACGGATTTACCGGCTATAACGGCAGAAGCGACAAAAAAGCCACGGGCATCGGACTTTACCTTTGCAAACGCATATGCAATAACCTTAAAATTAACATCAGCGCCGAATCAGCGCCTGACTGCGGAACGGTAATATCCCTGACTCTTGACCAAAAAAAGCTTACAACGGAATAACTTCTTACAAAACCGTAAGAAACAGGGCGGCAAATGTAAGTCTAATCTATGGCTTATATTCGCCGCCTTTGTTAAACTATATCCGTAAGCTGATTCGGCGCACGAAAAACGCCGAAATAAAACAAGGAGGAATATAAGTGAGTATCTTAGAGGTAAGCGGACTGAAAAAAATATATACAACCCGCTTCGGTTCAAACAAGGTGGAGGCGCTGAGAAACGTAACATTCAGCGTCGAGGAGGGAGAGTATGTCTCTATAATGGGCGAATCGGGCTCGGGAAAGACTACCCTGCTGAACATTCTGGCTGCACTTGACAAGCCGACAGCCGGAAGTGTAAAGCTGTGCCAAATGGAGCTGACGCTTATCAAGGAAGCGGCAGTGGCTGCGTTTAGGCGGGATAATCTGGGATTTGTATTTCAGGATTTCAACCTTCTGGACACCTTTACACTGGAAGACAATATCTATCTCCCGCTCGTGCTTGCAGGAAAGTCCTATGACGAAATGCACAAAAGACTGCTGCCCATAGCAAAACAGCTGGGAATAGACGACCTTTTGAAAAAGTATCCTTACGAGGTATCGGGCGGTCAAAAGCAGCGAGCCGCCGTTGCACGCGCGCTTATTACAAACCCCGGCGTTATACTTGCCGACGAGCCGACAGGCGCGCTCGACTCGCGCTCTACCGACGAGCTTTTACAGCTTTTCAGCGAAATCAATAAAAACGGGCAGACCATACTGATGGTTACACATTCGGTAAAAGCCGCAAGCCATGCAAACAGAATACTTTTTATACGGGACGGAGAGGTATTTCACCAGATTTACCGCGGCGGCAGTACAAACGAGCAGCTGTATCAGAAAATTTCCGACACACTGACACTTCTTGCAACAGGCGGTGACAGACAATGAGCGCCGGATTTTACCCCAAGCTTGCTCTGAGCGGAATTAAGAAAAACAGCAGGCTGTACACGCCGTATATACTCACCTGCACCGGAATGGTACTGATGTACTACATTATTTCGGCACTGTCAATGTCACCGACCGTTGCGGCGCTTCGCGGCGGCGACACAATCATGTCGTTTCTGCAATTCGGATGCGGAGTAATTGCAGTATTTTCTCTTATATTTTTATTCTACACCAATTCATTTTTAAGCCGAAGAAGAAAAAAGGAATTCGGTCTTTATAACATACTGGGCATGGGGAAGCTGAACATTGCGCGGATACTGTTCTGGGAAACGGTGATTTCCGGCGGCGGTTCCATCATTGCAGGCGGCATTCTCGGCATTGCACTGTCTAAGTTTGCGGAGCTTGCACTCATAAATATAATGCATGAGGATATCAACTTCACTCTGTCCGTATCATGGCGTTCCCTGCTGAACGCCGCAGGATTGTATTGCATAATATTCCTGCTGATATTTTTAAATACACTGCGGCATATCCACGCTTCAAAGCCCATTGAGCTGCTGCACAGCGAAAACACGGGTGAAAAGCCGCCCAAAGCAAACTGGATTGTCGGAATCCTCGGCGCCGTAATCCTCGGCATGGCATACTATATTGCAGTAACTATCGGCAATCCGCTGGAGGCTCTTGTTTGGTTTTTTATCGCGGTTATAATGGTCATTATCGGAACCTACATGCTGTTTATCGCGGGCTCGGTGCTGTTTTGCCGTATTCTGCAAAAACGCCGCAGGTACTACTACAATCCGCGCCACTTTGTCTCCGTTTCCTCAATGGTTTACCGCATGAAACGCAACGGAGCCGGACTTGCATCAATATGTATTCTTGCAACTATGGTACTCGTAATGATTTCGGCAACGGCAAGTCTTTATTTCGGCGAAGAGGATGCGCTCAAAAGCAGATATCCCATGGATATAAACTTTGAAGCTCAGATGGAAAGCATCGAAGCGATGGACGAAGCAAATATTGAAAGCATGCGCAAAGAAGCGGAAAGCATCTGTTCGGATTACGGAGCAATACAGCAAAATCTCCATGATTACCGCCGCGCTTCCGTTGCCGGCATGATAAAGGAGGGAATTCTCGAAACCGACGTCTCTGTCGTAAACGAATTTGAACTCATGTCCTTTAACAATGTGTATCAGGTATACTTTATACCGCTTTCCGACTACAACCGCATGATGAACGAAAACGAAACGCTGGACGACGGGCAGGTACTCATTTATACGATACGCCGCGATTACGATGAAAATTTTCTCAACATCAGCGGTGGAAACAGCTTCACTGTAAAACGGCATCTTGACAGCTTTATAGGAAGCGGCAGCGCAGCGATGAATATTATTCCGTCAATGTTTGTTATAGTAAATAATCTGCAAACAGACCTTGAGGGACTTATCGGACGCACGGCACCAAACGGAAACGATATGCTGAATTTAAGCTGGATATATGAATTTGACACACAGATCGAACCTGAACAGCAGACGCTTTTAAACAATGAAATACACGAAAGATTCCGTCAAATACAAAAGTCGGAAGATACTCTCGGCATACGCTATTCATACTCAGAAAGTCTGGCGGAAAACCGCAGCAGCTTTTACGCGACCTTCGGCGGTCTGTTCTTTCTCGGAATACTGTTAAGTATCGTATTTATTTTTGCGGCGGTGCTTATTATATATTACAAACAGGTATCAGAGGGCTATGAGGATGAATCACGTTTTGAAATAATGCAGAAAGTAGGCATGACAAGAAAAGAAATCCGCAAAAGCATCAATTCTCAGCTACTCACGGTATTTTTCATGCCGCTTATTACAGCGGGTATTCATCTTTGCTTTGCATTTCCCATTATACAAAAGCTGCTTATGATGTTCAGCCTTAACAACACTGCCCTGTTTGCATGGACAACGGTGATAAGCTTTGCTCTGTTTGCGGTTCTGTACACAATAGTCTACAAAATAACCTCTAACGCTTATTTTACGATTGTAAGCGGAGCTAAAGAGGAATAAATATAAACCGCGCGGTCTCAAGCCGCGCGGTTTGTTATTGCGTCATCATAGGGCCAAAAACTGAAAAGTACCGCTTGTCTTATAAAATACATCCGGAGTAAAAAACACCTCCGTATTTTGCCTTGACTGAGCCGCCGTTACAACAGGGTAACAAAACCTGCTTGTCTGGTGTACGTATTCAATACTGTCGGCAAATGAAGAGCCTATCGTATTCTGCATAGCTGTATAGGATATGTAGCCGCGGTGATTTTCACCGCTGTCGGGCATTGAAAACTCTGCGGTTATATTCCCTCTGCCGAGCATCGACGCGGTATCGCCGAGAAAATGATAGGGCGCGGCATACGATGTGCCGGCCTTGTCGTAAAGCATCTGCCCTAAAATATCATATGACTCCATTGTACGGGGATTATACGGTGTCATCCAGCTGCCGGTAAAAGAGTATGCCGTACAGACAATCACAGCATCCGTGCCGCAAAAGCCGGGATTTGACGTCCAGCTGAAATGATGAAAAATTCTCCACTGTCTGTTGTCCCGCGAAAGCTCGACGGCAACCGATGTGATATGCAGGTTTTCGGTATCGTAAATTACGGTTTCACGATATCCTGTTTCGGTTTTCTCCGTTACTTTCCTTCCTTTATTACCGGGATAATCGTCCTGCTTGACAACAACACGCAAAGCACCTGCACAGTCTCTTAGGTCCTGCGCCTGAAGGTCGCCGAGCACATTCTCGGGAAAGCCCAAGCCCGCAAGATGGGTACTGATTTTTTCAAGTTCTGCGTCACCGCCGTTTGACGGCGGCTGCCATGTCTGCCAGTCGGCTTTGTAACCGTTCAAAAACAAATAACAGCACGCAACGCCGACAACAACAGCTGCCGCAGCGAAAGATACTACCACAGCGTCGCTGATTCTGCTTTGAGATACCGTCAAATTAAAGTTCTTATCTGCAAGCTCCCGATACAGCTTATACATACTGCGAATAACAAAGCCCAATAATATAATAAAAACAATCAGAAAAACAGAATTTATCACCGGATAAACCGCAAAAAACACCAGCAGCACATACCAGATAACAAACGCCGCCGCACCGCCGGCGTGCTTCTCAATTCCCGCTTTTTCCTGAAGGTCATAAATGCCCGCCGTCTGACAGCATAATATAATAAATTTCAGCACAGCGGAAATGACCTTCAGCACCGTAAAGGCAGATGAGCTTTCAAATGCGGCTCTCAGTACCGAAGCGTTTATGATCACATAGAAAATCAAAAGAGCTGTCTGAGCTGCCGAAATGAAAAAGCAGATTTTAAACGCACGGCTTTCGTTTTTCAAAGCTCTGAAGCCGAGCATCATCAAAATGACGCCGATAAGCGGCAGAATAATATCAAAAAATCCAAAAATTCAGAATAATTACAAACAGCACTTCGCCCGCCAAAATACGGCTGACAGCTTTTTTAAATCGCGTATCCTCCTTATACGAAGAACAATCTGACAGGCTGTTTTCCGGCATTAAATCAAATGTTTTGCCGCTCACAAAAATCACCCCCAAATGATTTTGCAGCTTGACGCAATATTCTGCGTCGGCTTTCTCAGCTATTTTGCAGCGTCCTCAGATGTACCGTTATTTTCAAGCTTTTCCTTGATTATATAAACAGGTCTTGACTTTGATTCCGAATAAATCTTTGCAAGATACTGACCGATGATTCCGATACACAAAAGCTGTATTCCCGACAGAAACAGAATAAGCGATGCAAGAGTCGGAAAGCCCGCAACGGGATCGCCGAACAGCAGTGTTTTCACAATGACAAACATCATTATTATAATAGCAATAACAAACAGCAAAAGCCCTACAAAAGATGAAAGTATAAGCGGCTTGTCCGAAAATGCGACAATACCGTTTACGGCATACGCTGTCAGCTTCCAAAAGCTCCATTTCGAGCTGCCGCTGAGACGGAATTCTACATCATAGGGCATATAATATACATTAAAGCCTATCCATGAAAATATGCCCTTGGAAAAGCGGCATTTTTCGGGCATTGCCAAAACTGCGTCCACCATTTTGCGGCTGAGAACACGAAAATCACTCGCGGAACGGTAAAATTCCACCTCTGTCATTTTATTAATCAGCTTATAAAAGCAGTTTTTGAAAAATGACAGGACTTTGCCCTCGTTACGCTCACGCTGGTACGCCGCAACTCCGTCATATTCGGGATTTTTCCTGATAATATCAAGCATTTCAAGTATATATTTCGGATTCTGCTGAAGGTCGGCATCTATTATGGCGGTATATTCACCGTCTGCATTCTCAAGCCCCGCAAGCAGCGCAGCCTCTTTTCCGAAATTACGCGAAAAATTTACGACTTTTATTTTACAGACTTTCTCCGCTGTCAGCTTTTTCAGCTCGCCGACAGTATTATCCTTACTGCCGTCGTTGACAAAAATAAGCTCAGTATCACCGATAATGTCGGAAAGCACCGAAACCGTCTTGTCAAAAAACGGGCGGATATTACTCTGCTCATTATAGCAAGGCACAACAACAGACAGAAACATGCCTAATCCCCCTTTGAATTTGCTTTATTCTTAAATACAAGAAATTTACTTATTATATAGTTGGCAATAAGCACTATAACCTGCGTTTCCAGCTTTGCGGCAAGCTCATTCTGCCCGATAATATCATATAGCAGAAATACTCCGCCTACCTCTATTATCATTGTCACGCCCCTTGCCCCGACAAACTTTAAAAACTCGGCAGACACCGCCGAAAACGACGGGCACTTGGAGCGGAAAACAAATATTTTGTTGACAACATATGCAAACAGAATAGCGCAGATGACCGAAATCACATTGCTGACATTTACATTGACATCAGCGACTTTGCAAAGCAAGGTAAATACAACAAGATTTACAAGAGTTGTGGCAACACCCGCCGCAAGATACCGCACGGCACGGCTGTTTAAAAAGACCGCAAGCCTGTCCCGCAGCTTTTTATTATAGGTCACGACTGCCGCCGCAGCTATCAAAAGCAGACCAAGCAGGGTGACAAGTATCCCGAATTTCAGAAACGGTATTGTATATTCGGCGCTGACTTCATTCAGTCCGGCAGAGAGCGGCAAAACGGTCAGCCCGTCGCCCAAAGACAACGGCGTAACCTCCCTGCCGTTAATTTCAAACGTCCAGTTATCCGAAACCGGCACCGGCAGCACGACAAAGCCGCCGTTTTCAGCCTCGATGCTGCCGTATATCCTGTCCCCGTCATATGTCAGTGTCTCCACCGCATTTTCAGACAGCCTACCTGAAATATCAGAAAGCTTGTCAAGATTCAGCGCGTAAAAATGGGGATTTTGAAACTCTTCGGGGTTTTCCGTAATAGCTCTTACAGTCTGATTTTTTCCGCTCTCGGTGGGCACGTAAAATATATTGGGTGTCAGCCACGCGGCATAATCGAAAGCCTCATTTTTTCCTATTTTTATTTTTGTACCCGAATAAAACCCGTCTAATATAAAATCGCCGTAAACCGCAAAATTACCCTTGGGAACATTAATCGTATATATAACGCCGTCCTGCGTTTGCTTTTTTGTTGCGGAGAGCTTTGTATACAGCTCGGTTTTTTTCTCCGATGAGCTGACTGTAAAGCTCGTTTTGAAATTCAAACTGGTTTTTCGCCTTATATTCGGTCTGTTTAAAGGAGTCTACAACATATGTCATAGGAAGACAATACGGATTTTCATACACGGTGTTTGAGTTATATCCCGAAATATCTTTGACAGGCTTTAAGCCGTTTATCGGCGTATCGGACAGTATATATTTCACGCCCAGAAGTGAATCGGCAGCAACAACAGACGTGTTCACAACCGTGATACACTCGCCCTCCGTACGGTAGCCGAGTCTGTCAATTAATTTCAGCTGCATATTATCGGGACATGAGGTATAGCTTGCATTTGAGGCAAAGCCGTAGGCAAGCGAATCGTTATAGGACGCATCTGTTCTTCGCGTAATATTTGAAATTCGGTAAAAGCCGCTGTCGTAATTTTTAATTTCGTCTATCTGCTTTTGCTGATTTATCATGTACTCGCGGTTATATTCGTTGTAGTTTGAACCGCCCTGAAGCACAATCCAAATTTTTGCGTTAAATCCGAGCTCAACAAGCAAAAGACAAACTGCCGCTGCGGAAAAAATCCGCTTTTTCGGGACAAAGCACAGCACTGCCGCCGTGAGCAGAATAAAGAACACCGTATAATAAGTGTGCTTTAAATCGTTGGTCTGACGTATATATTCAGACATCAGAAGAATTGATGAAAACGCTAATGCAGACACCGTTATATACTTTGTTCTGTCCGGCACCTGAACGGTAAAAAAGTACGCCGCAATAAAAATCAGAGTAAAGATAATCGTAAAGGCATGACGTATCCAATAGCTGCCGACATCACGCAAAAGAGAAAATACCATATAAAGCGGAAACCAGTAAACGCTCATAAGCATAATAAGTAGTAATATTCCGAAAATAAGCTTATGCTTTCTTCCTACACCTTTGGCAGCAAAAAATGCTATTACTCCGATGAGAACAATACTTCCGCAAAAAAGCGCAACATTACCGTAGCTGCTGCCTGCACCGATTTGCCAGCCGCTTACAACATTGAAAACATTGCCTGAAAAGACATTTGTCAAAGAGGCGTTTGTCGTCTTGCCGCCGAGCATAGACACCACTGTCGGCAAAAACAGACCGGCACTCAAAAACAGTGCCAGCACCATTGAACTGCCGTACAGCACAAGCGACCAAAGCATGTCCTTAATGCAAAACTTACCGCCGTCCTTATCAACACATTTGAGGACATACTCAAACGCAAACCAAAGGATTGACAGAAGACAGCACATACCTGCACTGTACCAGTTGAAAATAATGGCAAGCCCTGCCGATACAGACAGAAGTATAATATTTTTGTTGTTTACAGCCTTATAAACGCCCAGAATAATCAGCGGCAGCATATATACCCCGTCAAGCCACATAACATTATCTGCCTGAGTGAGGTTGTACTGCATAAAGGCATAGCTCAGAGACAGCATCAGCGCATAAACGGGTTTCAGCTTATTTTCAAATCTGAAACGCAGAAAAATCCCCATTGTCAGCGCACACATGCTGATTTTCAGCGCCGCAATGAGATTAAAAAACGTGATTATATTCGCCTTGGAGAAGAATACCAAAAGCAAATTAAACGGGGACGAAAGATAGTAGCTGAAAATAGCAAGCGTGTCTCCGCCGAGTGTGTCGGAAAACGTATAGCTTATGCTGTTTTTTCCCGCCATTACATCCTTCAGGTACGCAAAAAAGTCAAGATACTGAAGCTCGGCGTCATCGGTTGCAAGCGTTCCCGCACCGAACGGCGCTATATCATATATATAATAAAACGTAAAAATACAGACAAATGTTATAAAAAATGCAAGAATCCCTACCGCATATCTGTTATTTTTAAACCCGTTTTTTATATAAATCACCTCTTGGCTGCAAAATACAAATTTTTAATATTATATCACGCAATATCTTTTATAACAAGATATATATTTAAAAAAACGTATCAAAACGCAGATTGCACAATTCTTTATACTGTGATATAATCTTGAAAAATCAAGCAACAGGCGGTGATAAAAATGAAGATAGTGGCTGCAATAGACTCTTTCAAAGGCTCTCTTTCCTCCGTACAGGCGGGAAATGCGGTAAAAGAAGCCGCCCTGAGGGTAAACGCCGCAGCTCAGGTTTTTGTACGTCCCGTCGCGGACGGCGGCGAGGGTACCGTGGAGGCGCTCGCATTGGAGTCGGACGGAGAAATAATAGAGGCAACCGTTAAAGGTCCGCTTGAAAAAGCCGTCAGCGCAAGATACTGCATACTGAAAAACAGCAAAACCGCAGTTATCGAAATATCGGCTGCGGCAGGTCTTACGCTTGTGCCGCATGAAAGGCGCAATCCGTTATATACAACCACCTACGGCGTCGGTGAACTGATAAAAAACGCAATAGAACACGGCTGCAGACATTTTATAATCGGTATAGGAGGCAGCGCAACAAACGACGGCGGTGCAGGTATGCTGAGCGCTTTGGGATTTGAACTGACTGATAAAGACGGAAAACCTATTTGCCCGGGTGCAAAGGGACTGGAAAGCCTGAAATCCATTTCTGCAAAAAACGTAATTTCCGAGCTTTGTGAATGTACATTCCGCATTGCGTGCGATGTGACAAATCCCTTTATGCGGTCAAAACGGCTGCAGCGCCGTTTTTGCACCTCAAAAGGGCGCGTCCGCCGAAATAATACCGAGCATGGACAAATGGCTTTTTAATTATGCCGAAATTGCAAAAGGCGTATCGGACAAGGCGGATGCCGATTTGCCGGGAGCAGGCGCTGCCGGCGGTCTTGGATTTGCCTTTTCAGCATTTACAAACGCATCCCTAAAACCGGGGATACAAATAATTTCAGAGGAAACTCATCTTGAAGAGTATATAAAAAACGCCGACCTTGTAGTGACCGGCGAAGGGCGGCTTGACGCGCAGACAGTAATGGGAAAAACGCCGTCGGGAGTGGCGCGGCTTGCAAAAAAGTACGGCAAAAAAGTTATTGCATTTTCAGGCTGCGTGACAGATGACGCCGTTATCTGCAATGAACACGGCATAGACGCATTTTTCCCTATCCTGCGAACTATTACAACGTCTGATGATGCGTTGAATACGGAGACTGCATACAAAAATTTGGTTGAAACCGCCTGTCAGGTATTCAGGCTTATTGAAATATAACATTATAAAGGGGAATAAGATGCTTTTTATAGAATATCCGAAATGCACCACCTGTCAGAAAGCAAAAAAATGGCTGGATGAGAACAACCTTACTTATGAGGACAGAAACATCAAAGAAGATAATCCGACGTATGACGAGCTGCGTAAATGGTACGGAAAAAGCGGACTTTCGCTTAAAAAGTTTTTCAACACAAGCGGACTTTTATACAAGTCCATGAAGCTCAAGGACAAACTGCCGGAAATGTCCGAAGATGAAATGCTGATGCTGCTGGCAACCGACGGTATGCTTGTCAAACGCCCGATTGTTATAACCGATGATATCGTACTTACAGGCTTTAAGCCGTCCGAGTGGGAAAAACTGAAATAGCCGAAAAAGTCCTTTAGACTTTTTCGGCTTGCAGCACCGATTTGTATACCCGCCTGTTTTCACGGCATTTACGGTAACGGGAGTTTCCTGACCTGTTTTAAATAAAAACACCTGTTGACGCGCTTTCATGACCTTACAAATTCTGCAAAGCACGGCAACGGTACCCCTGAAATCCTTATCAAAATAGTTTTCGGGCAGAAAGCCGACATGTGTCGCAATTTGCTTAACACCGATTTTTTGTGCAAAATCGGATGCTAAGAGAAGCTCCTTTTCGCGGGTACCCCTTAAAGCCTCGGGAATAAGCACCGCAGTGAGAGATCCGTAGGTAAAGCTCCACTCGACAGGTCCCGAATATCCCGCCCACAGAGCAGTAACCTCAATGCCCGTTTCCGCAGATGTCCTGTTTACCGCGTCGTCAGTCTTTTCGTTATACATTTCCATCTTCCAAACGCTGAACTGACAGCTTTGAAGATTAAGGTGCGTACCTTTTTAAACTCTGCCGAAAAATCCGTATCCGTCTTCGCCGTAATCATTACACCTATCTTTATACCATTACTCATTTATTATCTGCATTGTACCTTATATTTTTCTTTTTTTCGGCTTTTCTCATAAACGCAGCTACGAGCGTTCCGAGCAGCGGGAAAACGGCGGCGACAAGCATACCGACCTTAAAACCGATTTGCTCGGACGTGAGCGAGCCTGCAAATGATGAAAACAAGCCGTTCTGGGAGACAAAATCGGTAATGGTGCCGACAAGCTGAGGCGCGACGGAACCTCCCAAATCTCCTCCCGCCGCAAGCAGTGCATATATTGCAACGCTTGCATGGGGAATCATATCAGCCATGTAAATAAGCGTGCCCGGCCACAGCATTGATACGCAAAATCCGGTAAACGCGCAGGCGATAAGACCGACAAACGCATTCTGCGATACGGCAGCCGTGACATAGCAAACTGCCGAGCCTGCAAAGCCCAGAAGCAAGAACTTTGAGATATTTTTACCGAATTTTGCATAAAGCGACCTGCCCATGCCGAGCATGACCGCAAAGACGGCAACGCCGAAAATATCGCCCCACAGCTTGGGAATACCGAGCGCCGCTTCCAAAAAACCGGAGCACCACTGCGTCATTGTATTTTCGGAGGCACCGCCCAGAAAGATGCACAAAATACACAAAATCAGAACGGGATTTTTAAAGCCCCGCAAGCCGCCGCCCGTGCTTTTGGGAGTTTCGAGCTCGGGGATATCGGAACACATAAACAGTATAAACGCTGTCAGAGGAATAACAGCCCACAAAAGCGCAAGTATATACCATGTCTCTCTGCCGAATACCTGAAGATACAGTGTGCTGAGCAAAACAACCGCGGTGACGCCCCATGCATAGACGGAATGAGCACGACTCATATCACGCTCCGGATTATCGGACGGCAGCGCCGCGATAACCGGGCTTGTCAGCACCTCGGCAAGACCTGCAGACGCCGAAAAAATTATAGTTCCGATAAGCAGAAATGTATATGTAAGACCCGGAAAAAACGCCGGCAGCAAAGAATAAATCACAAGTCCTGCCATTGTCAAAACCGGCATAAGACGAATGGTTTTGCTTATGTTAAATTTGTGCGAATAAAAGGAAAATATAAGATCAACAGCAAGCTGGGTGCAGAAATTTACAAGTACCAGCAGCCCCAAAAGCGTATACGAAATACCGTAAAGCTGGTGAAAGGTAATAAACAGCAGCGGAGATATGTTCGCCGTAGCCGACATTGACGCGTTGGACATATAACACGCGTATTTTATAATCGCAGGATTTTTCATATGCTATAATTCCTTTATAGTTTTTTGCAAAGGAATTATAGCATACAGCTCGCGTTTGAGCAACAATAACTTTAATATAATTTTAAAAATTATCTGCGGCGCTTATAGATTAACGCAAACAAAATCCCCGCAGCAAGAACGCCTGCCGATATTACAAGATATATTAAAGATGAAAACGCGCTGTCAGCACTATTCTCGGGCTGTAACGTCTGCTCCGTTTTATCAGGATTTTGCATCGATCCGCCGGAATTTCCCGGCATTTGGGGAATTCCGTTGCCGTTTGTGCTGTTTTCATCGGTGATTTCAGACGGCACCTGCATTTGCCCGCCGCTATTCCCCGGCGTTTGGGGAATTCCGTTGCCGTTTGTGCCGTTTTCATCGGTGATTTCAGACGGCACCTGCATTTGCCCCGATAAAGAATCCGATGAATCAGTTTCGTCTCCGTCTGCCTGAGCGCTATCGTTTAAAGCCTCCGAAGCTACCTCGCCGTTGATTTCCGTGTCCGGTATCTGCATATTCTCACCGGGCATTTTCATTCCCTGACCCATCGAATTATTCATCAAACCCATATCACTTATCTGTATATCTCCGGCATCAATCAGGGTACTGCTCTCCTGAGTGTCCCAAGTCGAGCCGATTGTGCCCTCAAGCTGTCCGCTGATGCTTTCGGCACGAAGAATACAGAATTTTTTCAGTGTTGATATGCCCGTTTCATATTCCTCGTAGGTGCAGAACTTGGTCGGGTCTTTTTCTATATAACCGGAAATCATTTCCGACACATTATCAATCATTTCCTCAAAATATCCGCTGTCGAAATACTGTGATATAAACTCGGAAAAATACTGATGATACAGACTTGTATATTCCTCGTCTGCGAAAATCCACGCAATCATCGGTCTGTCTTCGACATTCCCGCCGGAAACGGGGGAATCAATCGGATAATTAACCAGATTTTCAGCGCCGACCGCCGACTCAAACCCTCCGAAGGCAAGGTTATAATCCCAAGGAATCATCTGCATCTGCCCGTCTTTTTCGTAGAGATAATAATTATGAATCATCGAGCCTGTATAGCTGTCAAAATTCAAAAAACAAAGTTATGCACCACAAAATATTGGATTACAGCTTCAATATCTACGGTGTCATAAAGCTCTTCACCGTTTGACAATTTCTTCAGGGCTTCAATCAGGCGTGTTTTGTCACCGTCTGATATATCGGTCTTTGCATTATCAAAAATATTTGAATAGCTGTCAAATTCATCGTCAATATATTCGAGCAGCACATCGTCACTGCCGTTTGTCATACCGCCGCGACCGAAAGTATTGTCTGAATTATCGGCAAAGCTATCACCGCTATTTTTACCGGGCGGTGTCATACCGCCGGGCATCTGTGCATCCGGTCTGCTGCCCTGCTGCATATCGCCGTTATTGATATCCGGCATTTGCATAGGCATCGATTCGGCACTGCTGCCGTCGGTATTGTCCGAATCGGCTTCATTTAAGAAGTTATCCATATCAAAGCCTTTGCCGTTGCCGCGTCCGCCGCCCATGCTCTGGCTGTCGGGCTTATAAAGATTTCCGTAGTCATTCCCGTAATTTCTTTGCAAAAACGATTCCTCTACGCCTTCTACCGCAAGATAAAGTCCCCAATCCTCGCCGTTTACGGTAATATACACATAACTGCAAAGAGGAGAAGCAACGCCCATATCATCCATCATCCGATAGCAAAGATAGTCTTTCATATAGGTGTTATCCTGAATAATGTTGTTAAGGCACAGCTTATCCAATCCGTAATAGGTAATTGCGCTGTCAAAATGATCAAATTCAATTTTAAAGCTGTATCGGTTATTTCCGTAAGACTCGACCTGCATCAAAGAGGTATTGCCTTTTCCGCGAATAGCAACATTTTTTAAATGCGTCACTGTCTATCACAACGGTGCAGGCATAATATTCCTCGTTTTTACAATTTGATATAAATTCGTCCCAGTCATCCATGATTATATCAATGGTATGCACCGCAGACGTATCAAACAGCTTGCCTTCATATCCCATTACTGCGGACGCCTTTTGAACACCAAGGCTCTCGGCATTCATGAAAAGAACCGTCAGAACAAGCGTGACGGCAAGAACAACACAGCAAATCCTATCAAAATGCTTATGTGTTGACATCACGCACCTCCTTATCCCATATACTCGCCGTTATAGCTTACAAGCACAGCGCCGGTTATTCCTTCCATCTCGGACAGCGCGTTAATAAAATCGGTATTGTCATCTTTCATACGTATTTCACAGTTAAGTTCAATCAGACCTTTTGCAGCACTTTTGCTCTTGACAACACATTTTTGTACATTGCATGCAAGATAGTCAACAGCTCTTTTTTTCCGCTGCCGAAGTCTCACAGGAAAGAACTACGATATAGGGGTTGCAGTGTGACTTTCTGTTTACGAATACGAGAAGAATAACACCTATTATAACGCTGCCGGTGACTGCAAGGAGAATCATTCCCGCGGCAAGCACAATACCGACTGCAATAGACCAGAACAAAAACGCAATGTCAAGGGGTTCCTTAATTGCAGTACGAAAGCGGACGATGGAAAGTGCGCCGACCATACCGAGGGAAAGCACCACGTTAGATGTTACAGCCAGGATTACAACGGTAGTAATCATCGTAAGTGCCACAAGCGTTGTGCCAAAGCTTGAGGAATACATAACGCCCTGATAGGTCATTTTTGTAAACAAGGAAAATAAACATACCGATGCCGAAAGCCAGCACCAGTGCTACTGCCATATCGAGAATACTCACGCTTGCGATATTCTCCAGAAAGCTCGATTTGAAAATGTCGTTGAAAGTCATAACAATCTCCTTATAAATTTAATTTATAATCAGCCGTATATTCTACATGCGGCGTATTTTGAAAATGCGCCCGCTCGGCAATCGGGAAGCTGCACTGCGTCCCTGATAATGTCGGGCAGAAATTCGTCCCATTTCACTTCAAAAATAATCGGGGCATTACACACCGGAACCGTAACGCAGCTCGGATTTAAAAAATCCGTACATCCCAATCCCGTGCGGATACCACTGTCAAGCGTTACCCGAACATTACCGGGCGCAAATACAAAAGGTTCCCTTATATAGTCAACTATTGTTTTCGGTTTCAGTCCCTGACTCATTATTTTGCTGTAAAGCTCATGCAGCAGCGGTACATCACCGTCAAGCATCCAGTCATAAACGCCGCCGACAATCAGCCCGGCTTGTTCCTCTGACAGCAAAGTGCTCACTTTGGAACACAGACCGTTAATTTTACTTTTCTTTTCCAGACGGATAAACGATGTATCGTTGTTGTAGTATCGGATACGGAACTTTTCACGGACATTAACACCGTCGGTCTTTTCTCTCAGCGCCTTATCCGCAGCGTTGTCGAAATACAAGCTGCGAATCATATATTTTCCGTCAACTGTGTGAATATCCCGTTTTGCAACAGCGCAAAGACGACTGCGTAAGGTCAGCATATCTGCATAGCTTATCTCGTGTTTCCATTCATTGCGATATTTCACGCGCTTACTCCTTTCTCATTGGGCTGAATAAAAAAAGCCTCCTGTACTTTGATTTTATCATTGTACAGGAGGAAGATTGAAGTTTTATTGAAAAGGCAAAATTTATTTTGATTTCAGTTTTTCGGGGAAGGAATCTGAATTCTGAATTCTACAAGTCCGCTGTCGCAGAAAACCTCGATATGTCCCTTATGAGAATCCACAATCGCTTTTGCTATTGCAAGACCGAGACCGTAATGCTTATCTTCGCTGTTTCTTGCAGTGTCTGCACGGTAAAAACGCTCAAATATCCGTTCATGCTGTTCTTTTGGAATTTCCTCTCCTTTATTTACAACGGAAAGTATTGCAGCACCCTGCTTCCTTGTCAGATTCAGACATACCTCATTTCCGCCGCTGCTGTGACGGATTGCATTATCAAGCAGTATTGATACAAGCTGTTTTAACTGGTCGCCGCTGCCCACAACCGATATTCCGCCCGTGATGTTACTGTGCAGCACAATTCCTTTCTCAAAAGCAATGCTTTCAAACGGCAGCGTTTCGCCGTTTACCAGATAACTGAAATCAATATGTTCCATTTTCGGGACAACATTTTCAGTACGGGCAAGCTCAAGCAGCTGACTCACCAGCAGACCCATTCGCTCATTCTCATATTGAATATTGGCAAGCCACTGATTGTTTCCGATTTCCCTTGACAAAAGCTCTGCATTGGCGCCGACGATGGAAACGGGCGTTTTAAGCTCATGCCCCGCATCGGAAATAAACTGTTTCTGCTTTTGATAGCTCACTTCCAGCGGACGCACGATTTTTCGTGCAATAAATACAGAAAACAGGAAAAAGACAACCATTGCAAAGCCGCCGAAAATCAGCGTATAGCGAAGCAGAGTGGCGGCACTTTCATTGATTACGGTGTTATCCATAAAGGTTACAAGTATATATCCGCCCTTGTCGGTTTTGTAAAAAGCAAGGTTGTTTTTTGTTCCGCTTTCCCTTCCCTCTTCAATAATTTTTCGGGCAAGCATTTCCAAATCGTCATCGGTATGTACCGTAGGCGGTTCATTTTTTGTTTCAAGAATTTTTCCGTCATAGGAAAATGCAACCGTATAAAACGTTGACAGGCGAAACATCGGAGAATCGGCAAACCCCTGTTCAATTCCGGGGCTTCTGCCGTTGGGAGCCGGCACTCCCGACGGGATTTCGTTTTTTGACATGTCAAGAACATACATACCTGCATGAGCTTTTAACATTCGTTTATTTTGATTTGACATTTCAAAATAACTGAAAATATAGATTATACCGAGAGTTGCGACCCACAAAAGCACAAGCACGAACATAATGGTTGCAACGATTTTCCGCCTTGACCTCTTAAACATCGCAGTACCTAAGCTCATAGCCTATTCCTCTTACAGCCTTAATTTCGGTTTTTGCTCCGATAAAGGCCAGTTTTTTGCGGGTAAAGGACATATAAACTTCAACGTTGTTATATTCTGCATCGCTGTCATAGCCCCATACCTTGACAGCGAGCTGTTCGCGCGTTAATATCTGACCTGCGTTGGATATAAGATATTCCAGGATACGGTATTCCTTTTCGCCAAGACGTATGCCTTGTCCGTTTTTTGTGCAAAAAAGCATGGATACATTTGTATCAAGCGAAATATCGCCAAAGGTCAGCGTCCCGTCAGGCGTGTTGATATTCCGCCTGCCCAGAGCGCGGAGTCTTGCCAGAAGCTCCTTTGTCATAAACGGTTTTGTCAGATAATCGTCGGCACCGCTGTCAAGACCTGTCACTTTATCGTCAAGCTCCGCCTTTGCAGTCAGCATCAGGATAGGTGTGCGGATACCTGACTGTCTTGCACGCCCTGCGACCTCACAGCCGTTCATGCCCGGCAGCATGACATCTAAAATTATAATATCGTAAATGCCGCTCTCCATGGCAGCCAAACCGTCGCAACCGTCGGCGCAGTGGTCAACTTCATATTTTTCAAGCCGAAGGATTTCACACAAAGCCTGAGCCATACGTTTTTCGTCTTCTACAAGTAAAATACGCATAAGGACACCCCATTTGCTTTCATTATAGCATAAAAAACAAAACAGCCGCAATGCTGAGTTTGCAGGCAAATTTATGATATGATGAAACAAAGGGTGCCGAAGGGCGGGCGAAAAAAATTTTCTGCTATTTCGCCTTTTCAAGCGTCGCGGAAAAATCCCCGCTCATACCGCTGATCTTATCCATACCCGAATCAACGTGACCCAGCTTGATTAATGATTCGGAATACCCGTAATCCCGATAAAATACCGAGAGGTTGCCCCACGGTGCATAAAGACATAAATCACCCTCATCGGGATCACAGCCGTCCGGCTCACCCTCGGTCGGAAGCTTTTCGGTAAGATAACTGATTTTTTCCACGCCGTTAAAATCCTCAAAGGTAAGCTCAAGCGGAAGCATATCATAAAGAGCGTTTGCCGCAGGCGTGTCGTACAGCGTGATACTGATTTTTTGCCCGTTTGTTGTCAAAGTTAATTTTCTCTGCGCATCTTCTTCATTCGTCTTTTCAAAAGCAGCTTCGTTTTCCGCCGTATCTGCCCCGTTATCCGAACTGCCGACATCATCGGCTGCCATATCGGGCTGTTTCTGATTGATACCTGACTGTGATGTTCTCTGAACGGAGCATGCAAATAAGCACAGACACAAAATAAGTCCGAAAATTATTGTTTTTTTTTTTCATCATTTCCTTTTCCTCCTTCCTTCTATATATCTGCACAGTTTCAAACCGTAATGGGCAATAAAGATACAAAGTCCCGTTATGGCAAGGTAATCTGAATAAAACAGTATTTTCGGCTCGCTGTAATCCAAAAATACAAACTCGCTTTTTAAAAACAGATAATCAAGAAAGTCCCTTTTGACAAACGACACCGTGCCGCATACAGCGATAATTATTCCGATTACGGGCGAAAGCCGTTTGATGATTTCAGATACTTTGGCAAGCGGAAAATTTTTTCGTACCGTACCGATTATCATGTTCCAATGCAGACCCAAATGCAGACTCATCAGAATAAATCCCCAATACGAGCCGAGAATATGTAATCTGCGGGCAAAGGACATACCGCCGTCTGCCTGCAGAAAGGCAAACACGTGACGGGACATTACGATACCGCTGTACATCTGTGCCAGCATAACGGCAAATATAAGTATATCGACGCACAGCGTCAGAATACGCGCCGACTTATATTTTCCCCTGAAAATATTTTTATGCCAGTTCAAATTAAGCAGATGATGAGCTATAAAAAGAACAAGCATACCGACGCCTATCCACTCATGCGCCGCTCTGCCCCAAAAACTGATAACCCATTAAAAGTAAAAAGCAAGACTGTCATCAGAATATCAACCGTCAATTTTACAATAAATTTCGGTTTCATTCCTCTACCGCCTTATTGATACACGAGATGGCATTCAGACTGCGGGGATAACCGATATACGGCAGACACTGCGAAACCACACGAATTAAAAAATCCTTGTCGTTTCCGATATTCATATTCCCCTTTGCATGGGCGGTAAGCTGCGCCTCACATCCGCCCTGCGCCATAAGAAAGCAAAAGGTGATAAGCTCCCGCTCGGCAAGGGTAAGTCCTTTTCTGGTATAGTAATCGCCGAAGCAGTCGGCGGCAAGCCATCTGTTGATATGTCCGGCTTTCCACGCTTCTTTCATGTGCCCGCCGAATATTTCAGACTGTATTTCCACACCCTTTTCAAGCCGATTTTCAAGTGAAGCGGTTGCCTGTCCGTCAAGCGGCAGAAAAATCTCTTTTTCCTCAAATATTTCATTCGTACACTTCAGAAACGGCAGCATTCTGCCATAGCCCAAGTATGCGGTCGCCTGATAGACAATTTCTTTTACGGCGACAGGTGTGATACCGCCTTCCAGCGCCGTCGGGAGCATTTGCCTGTATACGTCCTCACCTCCGCATCCGATCAGCGCCGCCAAAACAGCCGTATACCGAATCTTTTCGGGTAGCTGCTGATTTTTTTCGTTCGGTACTTCCCGAAATGCAAAATACTCAAAGCGTTCTGTAAATTCCGGGTCGGTTGTATGTAAATCCATTTTCGGCATCTCCTTACACTCTGAAAAGACAAACTTTTTTCATGACATTTGTTTTTTCTAAAATTGCTCTGCCCAGTTTTTTAAATCCTGCTTAGAAATACGGTTGAGCATTTTTCCGCTGTCCCACTTTGCCGCAGGAGAGCAAAGCGGCTTTAACACCTCAACGGTTTTGCCAAGCCCGCTGCCGCCGCTGGTAGCAAACGGAATAACAGTCTTTCCCGAAAAGTCATAGCTTTCAACAAAGGTATTGATAATTGAAGGCGCTACATACCACCAAATCGGAAAACCGATAAAGACAATATCGTAGTCCGCCATATTTGATATTCTCTCCGCAATTTCAGGGCGAGAATCGGGACTGCCCATTTCAACGGAGCTGCGGCTGTTTTTATCAGTCCAGTCAAGATCTGCGCGGGTATAAGGTATTTTCGGTCTGATTTCAAACAGGTCTGCATCCGCCGCCTTTGCCAGGCGCTCGGCGGCAGCTTTTGTGACTCCGCTTGCCGAAAAATATGCAACAAGTTTTCTGCTCATTTTATTTTTCCTCCAGTCTGTCATATTCTTTGTCACTTACAGGCTCGCACCATTCATTAAAGGTATCCTCTCCCGGCACCTCTGCCGCAATATGAGAAAACCAGCTGTCTTTCTTTGCGCCGTGCCAGTGCTTAACACCGGGCAAAATGGTGACAACCGTTCCCGCAGACAGAGATACCGGCGGCTTGTTTTCTTCCTGATACCACCCTTCGCCGGCGGTACAGATCAAAAGCTGTCCGCCGCCGCTTTTTGCATGATGGATATGCCAGTTGTTTCGGCAGCCAGGCTCAAAGGTGACATTCGCCAGAAATACTGCCGTCTCTTTCGGATCGGTAAGAGGGTTTAAAAACGAATTTCCGATAAAATACTGCGCATACGCCTCGTTTAAATCTCCTTTTCCGAACACATTTACCTTTTCAAATTCTTTATAAGATAAATATTTCATTACTGTAACCTCTCCCAGAATTTCCGTTGTCTAAGCTCTGGCGCTTGCAGAAGCACCGCCCAAAGCAAAAATAAGATTTTTATACGGATCGGATACTATTTTGCAAGCCCGATTTCAGACAGCCATTTTCCGACTGTATCATCAGGGTCGGAAGACGCGGAGCTGCCTATATGCAGTCCGTCCGTCACTGTCGCACCCGGCTCCAGCTCTTTCATTTCGTTTACGGTATTTGAAAGTCCGCTGCCGCCGCTTGTGCAGAACGGAGCAATCGTTTTTCCCGACAGATCATAGCTGTCAAAGAAGGTATAGAGAATCATCGGCATATCACCCCACCAGTTCGGAAAGCCCACATAGACAACATCATATTCCGCAAAGTTTTCAATGCTGTCTGCGATTTCGGGACGGGCATTATTCCTTTGCTCTTGCTGTGCCAAATCCACAACCGTATCATAATCGTCGCTGTACGGTGTCGCGGGAACAATCTCAAAAATGTCGGAGTCAGTTTGCTCCTTAATCGCATTGGCAACATTTTCGGTATTCCCTGACCAGGAAAAGTAAACTACCAACGATTTTAAAGCTGTTTCAGCAGTCTCAGATGTTTCCTCCGTATCGTCGGGATCGCTCTGTTCCTCATTTTGCTTATCACTCGGCGCGAAGCTCAGCTCTCCGCCCTGTGATACGGGTGAGGAAGAATCCCCGCCGCTCTGACTTTCACTGCACGCTGTCAAAGTGAACAGCAATACAACCAAAATAACTGACATTAATTTTTTCATCTGTAAATCTCCTTTGCTGATACTCTTTGTATTTTTTCTATCCCCGTTTCAGTTGAAACCGAAGATAATCCAAACGATCTAATTGTTTCTCCTTAAAATGGATTTCATCAAGCGTACCGTCACGTTTATCGTTCAGCATTTTCAACCGCTGCTGACTTGTGGATTTTCCTTGCATAAGAAGTTTCATATATTCTTCTGTTTCGCTGTCGGAAAAGCCTGTATCATAAAGCGTCATTATAATACTTAACCGCTCAATGTCGCTGTCATCATAGTACCGCGTACCCTCAGCCTCACCGCACAGCTCCCACCGCTCATATTCCCGTAAAATTTTAAGCGGAATATTATATTTCTCGCTCACCTCGCGTATCGTCATCTTGTACTCCTTCTACCGACATCAATAAAAATGAAGGTGCTCCGTATCGGAACACCTTTATTATAGACCCGCTTCAGTGAAATGTCTAATACTTATATTTTATCATAAGTAATGCCTTTAAGGTATTTCTTCGCAAAGTCTATAAAAGCAGAAGTTGCAGCAGAGAAAATCTGCTCTTTTTTCCACGCCAGGGCTGTGCTGCTTTCAAGGGCGGGAGACAGAGGAACAAAGCGGAGATTATTGTAATTGTAATTCAGGCGAATGCCTATAACAGCCCCGATGCCGCTTTCCGCCAGCATAGCTTCGTTATAAAGCAAATTTCCTTTTGCAACGATATCGACTTTTTCGGCATAGTTACCCAACCACTTGAAAATATCACTCTCCGTAAATTCACCCAATGCAGAAATAACGGGAGTGCCAACTAAATCCTGCGGCGTTATAACCTTTTTATCTGCCAAGTGTGAATCCTTGCGTACCAGGGCACCCCAATTTTCCTTAACAGGCATAGACACGAAATCATATTTTCTTATATTAATCGGTTCGGACATTAACCCTATATCCAAAAGACCCCTTTCAATATAATCACGGACATTTGCGGCGTTTCCGCTGTAAAATTCATAACGCACAAGCGGGTGCTTTTTCCGAAACTCTGCAATACAGTCAGTCAAGCACCGTGTTGACAAAAATTCTCCGCTGCCGATTGAAACAACGCCCTCAAGGTTTTCGTCCCTGTGCAGAAAATCACGTTTTGTTTTATCTGCCAAAGACAGCATTTCCTGAGCGCGGCGTTTAAGAATCATTCCGTCTTCTGTCAAAATAATATTGTGATTGCTGCGCACAAAAAGATTAACACCCAGCTCTTTTTCAAGCTGTGCAATCTGTCTTGACAGTGTAGGTTGCGTCACATGAAGCTGCTCCGCCGCCCTTGTAAAGTTTTCTTCCCGTGCTATCGCCAAAAAATAATTGAGTACCCGAAGCTCCATAACTTGTCACCTCCGAAAAACAGTATAGCAGAAACAATAATGCAAATCAATAAGCCTATTCTTAACAGGCAAAAAACTGCACGGCGTCAGCAGCAGAGCCGTGCAGTATATTAAATTACATCATAGCAGGGTAAAGCATATAAGCAAATCATTGTTTCACTGCTAAAACTTTTTCAGGGAAAATCCGACTTATAATGACACACCCCATAATTTACTCAGAAAAATCACTTTAGCTACGGTCAACGGTTGTATATTCGGCATTTTCAATGCTCTCCTGAAAATTATAAAAACGTTGATACTTCCATTTCTTTGTGAACAATTCACAAAACTGACCTTGGGAAACAAAAAGTATCTCTGTTGCAAGCGGCGCCGTGTATAATACAAATGACGGGGCGGAACCGGTTATATCGCGTTTCCGCCACATCGTCCGTCCCCGCCATGCTCTTTCCCCGAAATTATAAGCGCACTCTCTGAAATTGATAAAACCGCCTTTATAATTGATGCCGCGCATATTGATATCACAAAGGCTTTATCCGTAATACAGACATAATCCGAACAGTCGACTGTTATTTCTTCAAATGACTCATGCGGCTTTGCCCGTACCGTTTAAACTTAAATCTTATGAAAAACGCAAGCTCCCGCAGCCACTTACAAAACAGTGTCCTGTCTGCTTGAAAAAACACATGAAAATGTATGGTTTAAATATTCTCCTTTTGTAATATTAAGAGTTTTGTTTTCAAATTCGGGTGCCTGCATCTCAAATGAACGGTTGATATCCTCTAAATTGCGGGTTTCATAATGCAGTCCCCTTCTTTGGAATGAAAAATTGTTTCATATCTGCTTTTTCTAAAGTTAAAAGCTTTATTTTTTTATCAATGCCCCCTGCATATCCGGTCAAACTGCCATTTGTTCCGACTACCCGATGGCAGGGAACAATAATTGAAATTTCATTGCGTCCGACAGCGCCCCCTACTGCTTGGGCAGACATGCGCAGCACACCTCTTTTTTCTGCAAGCCGTTTTGCGATCTCGCCGTAGGTTATCGTATGACCGTATGGAACAGAGTAAAGAATTTTCCATACTTCTTTTTGAAATTCTGTTCCGACAAAATGAAGCGGAACAGAAAAATCCGGCTCTTTGCCGGAAAAGTAAATATCAAGCCATTCTTTTACTTTTTCAAAAATGGGAATTTCCTTTTCTTCATGTTCTTTATCCAAATACAGGGCAAAATATTTTTGACCTTCAAACCATAAGCCGGTTAATCCGATATTGTCTGCGGCTAAAAGAATATCTCCGATAGGAGAACTATAATGACTGATGTACTGCATACTATCCCTCCAAACCAAAATAATAATTATCAGAGTCCCTTGAAGCTTGTGCGCGCTCTGTATCCGTATAGAAACGGATTTCGGAGCAAACGGTAATTTTATAGCTTTCAAACAGATTTTTCCGACCTTCTTCCCGCCTCATGCGGTGCTGCATAATATTGCTCCGGCGCTTTACGGCGGCTACATCCGTCCACACATTCACAGAAAGCAATTTTTCCTCTTCATTTAAAACTAAACAAGCAAAGCCTTCAAAACCGACTAACATCGGTTTTAGCATATCTGCAAGGTCAAGATATTTTTTCATTACGTCTTTTGCAGGCTTTACTTCAAATAAAATAAATAATATTTACCGTTTTTATTTTCAAACGGTCTGCGGCTTACACCGTTTATATAAACGTCTTATGCTTTTCCGATTACCGCCATATTGAAAGCACAAACTGTTCAGCTCCTGTTTACTTGACTTCTATCAAAAACCTATTATGATTTTATCACAGAATTCTGTAAAATACCATCATAAAGTTTCCGAATATTATCGTAATATTCCCAAACGAGAAAGGCAGAGATTATAAAATATATCAGCTCAATCAATTTGAATACAACAGGATTTCTCAAATCTTGCCCTTGATATACAGAAAATAATTTCCATACAAAGAATCCGGGATTTCAAGTCATGCACTGGCATGAAGATTTACAATCTGCTGATTTCATAAAAGCGCGGAAATCTACTCTTTGTAATATCCTTTTTCAGTAATACAAAAAGTATTTAACGAAGCGGCGCAGAGCGTGTGCAGGGAGCATTTCTGCCACAGCTTATTTCGGATATGGCTTTTCCCTTATAATGAATTTTTTACAACATCAGCAACGGTATCATTAGTTTTCTATACAGAAATTCAATACTAAACCATTGATTGCATCGGAATGTGGTACAAGCTCGGAAATTGCCGGCAAAGTTTCAGCGGCAAATTAATCATTATTGCAAGAATAAGGGCGTAGACTTGCCTTAATTGCCTGTAATGTTCAATATAAAATTTTTATAATAATCAAGTCATTGTTACGGTTTTCAAAGCTTCGGTAAAAAACGAATAAAAGTGTAAAAAACTTTGATAACAGTACTCCTAAGATAACAAAACGTCAGACATTTTTGCCCCTGTCGCAAGAGTATTTGGATATAGAAAAGCCGCATAAACGTTTTGTTTATGCAGCTTTTCAATGGCGGAAGCGGTGGGATTCGAACCCACGAGCCCGTGAAGGCTACCTGATTTCGAGGGGTAATACTGTAAGCAAATCGCTTCATATCTCTACACAATGCTTTGTATCGCAATCGGGACTTTCCTTTATATATCAAGGCTTGCGGCGTTTTGTTTTATTTCTCGTTATTTTTTGTTATTGCGTGTTATCGTTCGGTTTGATAACAAATTTATAGCATTGATAACATACATTTGCAATATGTACGCCACGGTAAACACCGTGGCAATGCACCGCTATCTTTCATCGCGTGTTCTGTCTGCCATTCTTTTTGCGGCAATCCGTTCCGCTTCACGGGGGAACATAGCGTTGTGATAGGCTTCTAATACCGTTCTTTTGCGGTCCAGCCGCACATCAACATATCGGGCGGTAACATCAGCCATATTCGTTGATATGCCCAGCGAAAGACCGATTCCCTTTAAGGTGTGTCCTAAAATTTCACCGACCGTATAAAAAGTCGCCAGTCAGTTCGTGCATATTGGTCGCCGCCGAATGGCGTAGGTCGTGAAACCGAATATGGGGCATATTTTGGTGGCGCAGGAATTGTCCGAAACTATTGGTTACTCTGTCGGCACGGGCGGGCGAACCGTCTGCCTTTGCTACGACAAGGTGATTGTCATAATACGGCTGTCCCGATAGTTCCGCAAGCTCTCTTTGTTTTTGCTGTAACTGCTGTTGCCGAACAAAGAACGGCAAGGTAACATCGGTAATCGGCAGTATGCGATCCTGTGATTTGGTCGGCGCCATTTCGGTAATCTCGGTCGTACCGGGTGGGACTTTGAAAGGCAGTTGCTCTACAACGGCAAACCGCTTATTTCTCAAATCCACATTGCTCCAACGCAGGCCGAGAACCTCATTTCTCCGCAAGCCATAAAGACCGCTTAAAACGAAAATCATTTCCCATTCATTTCCCGAACCCAATGCCATAAGGTGCTGCATTTGCTCGACCGTATAGGGGTCGGGCGTTTTTGCCTCCTTGCCGAACTTGGTTAGAATATCCCGTGCCGGGTTTGTTTCAATATAGCGGTATTTCCTCGCCGCTTCAAAGGCAACGCTCAATATTCGCTGTGCATAGCGGCAGGTGCTGGTTGATAACCCCTTGTTGGCAAGCTGTTTCAGCATATTGTCAATCATTGCAGGGGTTAATTTTTTCAGAGGGACATTCCCGATGTACGGCACAATATGGTTCTTGATGTGGCACTTATACCCCGCAAAGGTGCTTGGGCGCAGATTGGCTTTGCCGTGAATCTCCACCCATTCCTCTAAATATTCCTGCACGGTTTGCTTGGCCTCCGCTGCCTTAATCGGTTCAAACCCCGGATTGGACAATTTGACGCGCATTTCCGCTTCGTGGGCTAACGCCTCTTTCTTGGTTAAAAAGCCTCGTTTGCCGTAGGTTTTATAGCCGTCTGCCGTTTTATAGCGGATAAATACATCGTAAACCGTTCCGGCACGGGCGGTGCTCCCTCCGTCTGCGGTACGCTTATTTTTTACTTGGCGTGTGGTAACGGACATTTAATCACCTCCCGTATCAGATTGTGGGCGAATACAATATCGGTTGTACCAATCCCATATTGCCCTGTCTGCGAGCAAACAGCGATTCCCGTTTTGTATATACTCAATTTCGCCGTTGTTTATCAGCTCTCGCAGTTTGTTAATGCCGATTCCGCTGTATTTGCTCATTTGCTCTACGGTCTTTAACATCGGCACAATTTCAGTTGCCGGAGCAGATATTTTTGTGCGTGCCATTATATCTCCTCCAAACTGACGGAGGGGATACTAGCCTGCTTTTGCAAACGGATTGGCTGCCCCGAAAATTCATAGTCTTTATCTAAATATGTGCAGTTCATTGTGTTATGACCTCCTTAAACGATTTGGCGGTAAATCGCCTATGTAGAGGTCAAGGGCAGTACGGCAGAACCGTCCTGCCCCTTATATTTTCAATCCACCAAACGGCTGACGGCGTATCAGCACCACGGGAGTTTCACCCTTGCGAGGTTCTCTCGCAACCGTCCCCATTGCCTACGACGGTTTTATCACGCTCGGACTGTGGCTGGACAGGAGTATCATTGTGCCTATCGCCTGTCATCGCCGTATCGGGAGCCGCCCGATACTTGCAGCCGACTGTTGATCGCTCCCTGCCGAGCAGTTTGTTTGGCAGATCGTGGCGCAGCCGCTACTGTGGCTTGTTGCTTATAGCAACAGCAATAGGAATGTATTTGGTGAACGGTTATTCGGTTGTCAAGGAACGCCGCCTATTCTCCGCACAAAGCAGGAAACAGGCAGAGAATTTGCCTCTCCACCTGTTTCCTCACTTAATTCTGATTCTTCAACCTCCTATTCCAGAAATTTTTTGATATTTTCTATCGCTGCATAAATCGAGCCGCCAACAGCTGAAACGGAACAGCCTTCCCTATCAGCAATCTGCCGATAGGTCAAATCTCTGAAATAGTAGAGTTTCAGCCTCCGTTGCTGTGTTTCGGTTAGTGCTGCGATTGCCCGATATAGTTCTTCACACTCGATGTTATGCAAAGCAACCTCTTCAACCGATTCGGCTTTGTTAGAAGCACGTCGGTTTAACGATTGTTCCGTTTGCTCGAAATGCTCGATATGTCTGTCCCACTCGTTAAGTATGGAAAGGTCGTCCAGTTCAAAGCGGTTGAACGCATCGAACAATTCTTTTTCAATCTCCATATCGTGCCGCACTTCTTGTCCGTCTTTGAATGACAAATAATATCTTCCGTTATTTTCACAAATTTTGTATGGATTGTACTTGTCTTTTCTTCTTTTAGGATGATTTCCTATCATCGCCTTTACCTCCGATCAATCTGAAATTTGAAAAATTCAGATTGATCGGGGCGGTGAACGACACCCTACGCCAAAAGCGGTTTTATTCTGTGTTCCGCTAAATAACGACAAACAAAAAGCCGCAAAGGTTGTCAGATCTTTACGGCTATAAGAGAAATAAACTCCTTTCGATAGAAATATGACATCTACAAAGAGGGTGCAATAGGGTCATACAAGAACAAGGATTTTTTTAACAGGTTATCCTTACTCCTGTACGGCGGCATGTAAATAGCTGCCGCTTCTAATCAACAGCGGCGTGGTGGTATCAGACCAACACAAAAATATCCCTCCAAACTCAAAACGGGTTTAGAGGGAAACTGTTTATTTGGGCATGGCAAAACAGCCCACCAAAGCTCCGTTTTTTTATTCGGTGGGCTTACCCTGTTTATTGAAAAGAAAGAGCCGATGATTTGCGAGTTACCTCGCAAGTTCATCGGCTCTGCGTCTGTGCGTCCGGCTCTTTGATAACTGTTATCTTGAAATTTTTTAGATTGATTAAATTTTCTTGTTTACACTTTGGACAAAACAACGGAAACAGTTTTAATTCAGTTCCACTTCTTACTTTAACCCGTGTTTTGCTATGGCAGACGGGACACAATAAAAAAACGATTCGCTCATATCTTATCTCCTTTTTATGCACTCGCTGATGATTGCGCCGCTTACAATTAAAACTGCACCTGCAATCTGTATAGGCAACATCGTTTCTCCGAGCAGCACAGCAGAAAATAACACCGCAGAAAGTGGTTCGATATATCCACAAATTGCTACTGTTTGAACGGGCAACTTTCCAATAGATGTAAAATAGAAATAACACCCAACACCCGTATTAACAATTCCAAGAATTATAAGCGGTAAAATATCACTTTCTGAAATGTCAATAATAAACCTTTGCTTAAATCCTACGAATACAGCAACCGTCAAAAAACTAATGACGAGCTGTAATGTGGCGTTTTCAAGTCCTGTTATGTCGTGAGCTTTCTTGTTGAAAATTACCATAAAGGAATACATAACCGCCGATAATACCCCGCATAAAATTCCAAAAGCGTCTGCGCTACCGTTTAAGACATTGCCATTTACAAAGAATATTCCAACAAAAACTACTATAAATCCGACAACTTTTAATGCGGTCGGTCTTTCCTTAAACAGAAATGGGGACAACATCATAACGATTACAGGGCCGCAATAATAAAGCAAAGAAGAAATACTTACACCGATTCGTGCGTATGCTTCATATAACAGCATCCAGCTTAATCCCATTGCTATTCCTGATATGAAAAGAAATGAAAAATGCTTTTTATTTTTATAGAAAGTGAATTTGTTACGACCTAAAAGAAATAAAAAGACAAGCAGTGCGCTGCCAATTAGGGTACGAAATAAAACGATTTCATAACTGTTCAGGTCAATAAAACTCGCCACAATACCATTTGTACCGAACAGTAGTAAAGCAAAAAAATATTTTAGATAAGAAATTTTCACTTTTTGCTTCTCCCTGTAAATAAAGTTCCTGCACCGTTGCCTTTAATTATTTCATAAAGAGCTTCGGGATTATTACCATTGGTAATAATTGTATCAATGCCGTTTGCTGTTGCAAGTTCCGCAGCTTGCAGCTTTGTTTTCATACCGCCTGTTCCTCTCCGTGAACCTGCGCCACCCGCCAGCGAATAAACAGTATCGTCAATTTTTTCAATTCTTGCAATAAGATTAGCATTAGGGTGTAAACGAGGATCGCTGTCATACAAACCGTTAATATCAGATAGTATAACGAGGCGATTTGCTTTACACAGCACCGCAACAACGGCAGAAAGCATATCATTATCGCCAAATAATCGTTCCTCTGATTCAATTTCTGTATAACTCACGGAATCGTTTTCATTGACAACAGGGATAATTCCCATTTCAAGCAAAGCGTCAAATGTATTTGTGAGATTTTCTTTCTTTTCCTCCTGTTCAATATCTTCGGCATTTAAGAGAATTTGCGCAATCGTTTTATCATAGTCACCAAAAAACTTGTCATACAAAAACATTATGCTGCATTGGCCTACTGCTGCCGCAGCTTGTTTCATTCGCATACTCGTAGGGCGTTGTTTTAGTTTCATTTTATTTGAGCCGACTGCGATTGCCCCCGAAGAAACAAGGATAACCTGATACCCCAGATTTTGTATATCTGATAGAACGCAGGCAAGGCGGTCAAAAGACCGCAAATCGCTTTGGCCAATTTCATTTGTCAAGGTAGATGTACCTACTTTGACGACAATTCTGTTTTGATATAGTCCCATCATTACACCTCAATTACAGCAGGCTTATGCTTCGCATAGCTTAAGAATTTGCGAACAATATCTTCCGTTCGTATTTTCATATATCCAGTTGTCGTTCCGTCGCTGCACCCATCATCTTCTTCGGATAATACATCTTTAAATCAAAAACGATCTGCACTTTGTTTTCACAATCTAAAAAGGCTGCTGAAAACGGTTGCAGCACCGATTTTTTGTACCGAGCATTGTTTCCATAAGTTCTGCCGGGGCAAAAGATACACGAGAAACTGCAAACGCATTACTGAAATCTTTTGAACGAAACGGCTTGTCCCCGCAGGTAATGAACAGATAAAATTCTGTCTGCTGACGGTTGCAAAGAAAAAGTGTTTTTACCATTTTCATATTCAGCTTTTCGTTGACAGCAATGCAATCTTCCATTGTAATCACTTCGTCCGTATCAACACGTTCAAACGGTATCTGCAAATCTTCTAATGTACAGTAAACCTTTTCCTGCAAATTTGTTTTGAATATCTGCGGAGCAGATGTTTGAATGTCACTAACAGTAATCATTTGGATCGTCCTCACATACTTGATTTTTCTACGATTATAGTGTATCATAAAGGCGTATATTTGAAAAGCGAATGTTTATCATACAATCTATTATAAAAACAGATATTAAAAGGACGATACAATTATGGATATGAATATTCAAAAATATATGTCGTTTGTAAAAACGATTGAATACGGCAGTTTCACAAAAGCTGCGGAAATACTGAACTATTCTCAATCAGGTATCAGTCGTATGATCGGCGATCTTGAAAAAGAATGGAAAGTGGTGTTGCTGGAACGGGGGAAAAGGCGGCGTTAGGCTGACTTCGGATGGTTTGAAATTATTGCCCTATGCGAAAAGCCTCGTCGCAGAATATGAGAAACTGCAAATGCAGGTTGATGAATTAAACGGACTGCAATCAGGGCTGATCCGTATCGGTACATTTTCAAGCGTTGCTACTCATTGGCTACCGAATATTATCAAAGAATTTCAAAAGGATTATCCGCATATTGATTACGAGCTTTTGCTTGGCGATTATACGGAAATAGAGGAATGGATTATGGAGGGACGGGTTGATTGCGGTTTTCTACGCTTACCGACACATTCTGATTTTGAAACAATCTTTTTGGAACAGGATCAGTTAATGGCAATTATCCCGGAAAATCATCGGCTTGCTGAATGTGAAAAATTCCCTGTTTCAGCACTTTGTGACGATCCGTTCATGCTTCTTGAAAAGGGAGCAAAAGCCGAGGTTTCTGAGATTTTTGAACGCTGCGGTTTAACGCCGAAAGTACATTTTACAACTTGGGACGATTACGCCATTATGTCAATGGTAGAAAGCGGACTTGGAATCAGCATTTTGCCGCAGCTTATATTAAAGCGTGTTCCCTATAAGATAATCGCAAAAGAGCTTGATGTTCCGGCATACCGCAATATCGGTCTTGCGCTGAAAGACAAAAAAAGCGCTTCTCTTGCTGTGAAAAGATTTATGGAGTATTTGCAATACAGATAACGATATGTTTATGTAACAGCCGCCCAAACAAGGTGGCTGATTTTTTATGTTGCGGCTCAGCATACTCAAATCTTCTCATAAGTTTTTTATAGAGAGCAAGGGTTTCAGGGGCTACCCCTGACAAGTTGCCTTTGTGGTATCACAAAGGCGATGCTTGCTGGTATATTGCATAGCGGTTTCCTATTGGTTGTATTTTCACAACCCGAAAAGAAAAAGCCTGTTGATTTCTGCAAAGTTGTGGAAACTGTCGCCCTGTAATATCTCTTTTTTCGGATAGTAACAGGTAGTTTTGAGGGGGAGAGGTGTGGAGAGGGGGAACAACCGAGCAACCCTATTTCATACAAAAGGGTATAGTTATCCCTTGGCAGTGGCTTTCTCTTTTTTGAACGACCTGCCAACGCAGCAAGCAATTCTGTACGGGCGTCCCCAATTCAGAGTTGCTGTTTTTTATTCCTCGCTTTCGTAGTCGATCAGCAGGTCGTTGGTGTCAAGCAAAAATTCAATGATAAATCGCTTGATTGCTTCTGGATATGGTTCAAGTCCGATAACATCAAGCGGAGTTTCAATGGCAATCAAATCGTATACCGCCAAAATCAAGTTATAGGCTTCCAACTCGTTGCCCATGGAGCAGAGTGTTTCAAGGACAACCTTTATTTTTCGGACAGTATCCAACGTGCCGGTAACTTCGTGCATTCCGTCCCAAAAGGGAGAAGAGTATGCGCCTGCTACATTGCTGAGCAGTTCGATTTCTGCGGGGCTTAGAGTGTTGTTTTCGTTATACATTTTAGTACCTCCAAATTATTATGGTTATGTATCGCCCCGCTTTTCATTTATATCGCCTTATATGCTTTTATTCGTTTTGATAACATTTTTACAACAATTCGGCTGTTTGCCACGGATTTACCCTTTGCTTCTCTTGCCTGTTCTACGAGCGTGTTATCCTGAAACCCATGATAACAATGCGGAAAAAAAATAACAAAACAGCAGGAATTTTTAATCCCCCTGCTGTTCCTGTATTCAGATATGGAAAATCCGCATAAACGCTTGGTTTATGCGGATTTTCAATGGCGGAGTGGGTGGGATTCGAACCCACGGTACCGTGAGGTACAACTGATTTCGAGTCAGTCCCGTTATGACCACTTCGATACCACTCCGTATTCAATTTTGGTGCAGGAGAGTATCGAAAAAATGTGATTTCGAGTCAGTCCCGTTATGACCACTTCGATACGCTTCCGTATATATTAACTCAGTATTCAGTTTTTCTTGAAATTCCGCTTCAGCTCAAGCTGATATGCCGGAAAAACCCATAATGGCATAAAACTTTTGAGATAATATCTTCTTTAAATGCTTAATGTGTTTTTAAACAATTAAACAGCTTAGTTATTTTAACACATACATACAATAAAATCAATACCAAAATACATTATACTTCATTTATTTTCTGTTTAATCAGATTATTCTCCCGTCATGGAACAATCTGTTTCTCCGTCAAAAAACATCTGCGCATATTTCCGCGCCTGCGTATTTTTCAGGTATACGATATTAAATTCATGCGTTTTTCCGAAGTCCTCAACCTCGAAGGTACCGAAGCTGCTGTCATCTCCTACAACAGATTTGTATACAAAGCTTATTCCGAGTCCGTCCGCCACAAGCTCTCGTATAAGCTTAAAACTGCTGATATACACAGTTTTTGCAAAAGATTAAGGTCAAAGCCAAGGCTTTTTTCAGCTCATGCTCCAAAATTCTGCGCGTTCCGGAGCCCTCTTCCCGTACAATTACCGTTTCTTCCTGCAGCTGTTTGACTGTTACCGACTGACCGTCAAACGGGTGCCCTCGTTTGCAAATTCCGACAAACGGCTCATCACATAACAGCCTGTAATCATATTTTATCTTGTTAAACAACCCCTCAATAACGGCAAAATCCAGCTCGCCGCAATCAAGCATAGACAGGAGACGTTCGGTATTATCAACAACAAGAGACAGTGACCTGCCGGTATATTTCAGCTGCTTTTTTATGTTGTCACCTATGACATAATCGCCTATTGTTTTGGTAGCACCCAGGCGTATGAATGTCGTTTTGTCCCCTGCAAGCTTTTTAATAACTTCATTATAATTATAATTTAACGACTGCGCGTATTCCTCCAAAATAATACAATCACGTGTTTTTTGCAGACTGTGTCCGTTATATATAAACAGCTTTGTGCCATACTGCTGCTCAAGCCCCTGTATCTGTTTTGTAACAGCAGGCTGAGTCAAATGCAGCTCCTGTGCCGTCTTGCGATAATTCATTTTACGGCAAAGCGTCAAAAATGTCAGCATTTTAGTGTCCATTTGTCAGTCTCCCGGATAATAAAAATAAGTTATCATTATATTCTAAACAATTACTTTATTTTATCATTTCATTGTATTATAATCAATAAGAAAATAAAATACGGGGGAAATTAAATATGATAAAAAAGTACATAGGATATCTGCCGGGGCTGCTGCTTGCGTCGTTCATTGCGCTGATTGCCAAATTAGCTGCGGACAGCCTGCCCATTCATTTTATAAGCGCGTCTGTCATTGCGCTTTTTATCGGAATGATAATAAACTCGATTAAAAAGCCCGGCCGCATTGTGGAACCGGGAATTAAATTCACCTCAAAAAAGGTACTGAAATTTGCAATTATTCTACTCGGTGCAAGCCTTAACATTACAACAATCATGCATGTAGGCAGTATGTCGCTTATTGTTATGGTGTTCACACTGCTCACCTGCTTCGGAGGAGGCTATCTCGTGGGCAGGGCACTCGGACTTAACTGGAAACTTTCCAATCTGATATCCGCCGGCACCGGTATCTGCGGCGGGTCTGCAATCGCCGCAATTGCGCCTGTTATTGATGCCGAGGACAGAGATATTGCTTACGCCATGTCTGCTACATTTTTGTTTGATATGGTCATGATACTTCTGTTTCCAGTTATGGGGCATGCAATGGGTCTCAGCGATGCGGCATACGGACTGTGGTCAGGCACGGCGGTGAACGATACCTCAAGCGTTGTTGCCGCCGGATATGCTTTCAGTGAGGCTGCGGGCGACTTTGCCGTTATGGTAAAGCTGACAAGAACTCTTGCTATTATCCCCACCGTCATCACATTTACATTTGTAAATTTACGGCTTAAGCGTCGGGAGCTTGCCGCAGCACAGGAGCATAATACCGACGGCGTAAAACTGAATATAACAAAGGTTTTTCCGTGGTTTATCCTCGGCTTTCTTGCACTTGCAGGCGTAAACAGTCTCGGTGTAATCCCGGTATCCGTATCATCGGCAATGAAAGATATCAGTAAATTCCTGATGATAGCGGCGCTTGCGGCAATCGGACTTAACACCAGCTTCAAGGACATGAAAAAGTCAGGCGCGGCGCCTATGCTGCACGGATTTATAATTTCCGCTCTTGTTGTAATCGTTGCAATTCTTGCCATTTATCTTGAAATGGGTCTCGGACTTTTGAAATAATGAATATATGAAAAAAATCCCGGTGCAACGCACCGGGATAACATATCGGATTGACCTTGATTACACCGCTCTCTGAACTTTGCCGGAACGGAGGCATCTTGTGCAAACATAAATATGCTTGGGTGTTCCGTTTACTACGGCTTTAACACGCATAACGTTTGGTTTAAAAGGTCTGTTGCTTCTTCTGTGTGAGTGGGACACTTTATTTCCGAACACAACGCCCTTGCCGCAAACATCACATTTTGCCATAATTGACACACCTCCCAAAATTTTTACGAGCTTTATTGTATCATACAGGTTTACAAAAAGCAAGTGTTTTTTATTTTAAATTTGATTTTTATTGAATATACTGATATTATCTGCTATAATTTAGTGAAGTAAGTCACGGAGGTCAATTTTATGGACAAATGCGAGCTCAGCTTATCCACACTGGCGCATGATCTGAAGCTGGAAATTATATATATGCCGGAAAGCAAAAAGAACCTCATGATACGAAATACGGATATAAACCGCCCGGCGTTGCAGATAGCAGGCTACTTTAATCATTTTGACGAAACACGGATACAAATATTCGGCATGGTCGAACACGATTATCTCATGGAAATGAACATCGAAACGCGCCGCTCTAACATCGATAAATTCTTTTCATTTAACTTTCCGTGTCTGATAATAACAAGAAACTTCGACCTGCCGGAGGAATGCATAGAGCTTGCCAAAAAGCACGAGATACCTCTTCTGCGGACGGACAAGCACACCTCTGCGTTTACAAGCCGAATTATCTACTATATGAACGCCAGGCTCGGCCCTCAGATAACGCGGCACGGCGTGCTTGTTGAAGTATACGGCGAGGGTATACTGCTTTTAGGCGAAAGCGGAGTCGGTAAAAGCGAAACGGCAATCGAGCTTGTAAAGCGCGGACACCAGCTTGTCGCAGACGACGCCGTAATCATTAAAAAAACAACCTCTACAAACCTTGTCGGAACGGCGCCGGAGCTTATACGGCATTTTTATCGAGCTGCGTGGCATAGGTATTATAAATGTTCGCAGAATATTCGGCGTCGGTGCGGTTTTGGAAAACGCGGATATAGACATGGTTGTCAATATCGAGAACTGGGACACCAGCAAAACGTATGACAGGCTGGGGCTTGACACACAGTACACCGATATTCTCGGCGTAAAGCTGCCGTCGCTTACAATCCCCGTAAAGCCGGGGCGCAATCTGGCGGTAATTTTGGAGGTTGCGGCAATGAACAACCGGCAGCAGCGCATGGGCTACAACGCGGCTGAGGAGCTAAACAAAAAAATCATGGACGATATGGAAAATCAGCTCAAAAAGCAATAAAATTCATAACACGGATAACAACCGAATGTAAATACAAAGGAGAAAAATATGTACTATCTCGGAATTGATTTGGGCGGAACAAATGCCGCAGCGGGCATTGTAAACGAAAAATATGAAATAATTTCAAAAGCGTCCGTTCCGACAAACGCAAAAAACGGCGTGGACGCGATTGTGGCAAACATTGCAAAGGCGGCACAGCAAGCCATCACCGAAGCCAGGCTCACGGCGAAGGATATTGAAAGCATCGGCATCGGTTCCCCCGGCGCTGTCGACCCGGAAAACGGCGTTGTCGATTTTGCGGGAAATCTCGGCTTTGACCATACGCCGCTGGCAAAGCTTGTCGGCGCATATTTCCCCGGCAAAAAGATACTGCTCGAAAACGACGCGAATGTCGCGGCATACGCAGAATATATGGCGGGTGCGGCAAAAGGTACTCGTGACAGTGTGACAATCACACTCGGAACGGGTGTCGGAGGCGGAATGATCATAAACGGCAGAATATACTCCGGATTCAATAACAAGGGCGGAGAATTCGGACACATTGTAATTGAGCGCGACGGCTGGGAATGCAGCTGCGGCAGGCGCGGATGCTGGGAGGCATATGCCTCCGTTTCCGGACTTATACGGCTTACAAAGCAGGAAATGCTGAGAAATTCGAAGTCAGCTATGTGGGAGATTGCAAAGAACGACCTTAACAATGTAAACGGACTGACCTCGTTTGACGCAATGAGGCGCGGCGATCATACGGCAATTTATGTTGTGGAAAGGTATCTTCGTTCTGTTGCGTCCGGTCTTATAAATGTAATAAATATACTTCAGCCTGAGGTTATCTGCATCGGCGGAGGCATTTCAAAAGAGGGTGATTATCTGCTAAAGCCCATAGAAGAAATAGTTTACAGCGAGATGTTTACAAAACGCAGCGGAAGCTCAACCGAGGTGAGAATTGCCAAGCTGGGAAATGACGCGGGAATTATCGGCGCAGCGCTCCTCAATGCATAACCACCTGATATCATCATACAGCGGCTGAAATTATTCAGCCGCTTTTTCGGAGGGATTATTACGGTTACCGATTTCATAATAAAAAAATTCATAGAAAAAAAGGGGCTCGATGCCAAACAAAAACGGCTGCGCTTCGGTACCGTCGGCGGTGCATGCGGAATTGCAGTCAATGTTTTACTCGCACTCAGCAAGGCGGCAGCGGGACTTGTATTTCACAGCATAGCCTTAGTTGCCGACGCCGCAAATAATATGACCGACGCCGCATCAAGCGTAATAACCCTTATAGGCTTTAAGCTGTCGGGAAAAAAGCCTGACAGCGGACATCCTTACGGTCACGGGAGAGTTGAATACATAAGCGGACTTATAATGTCGTTTATCGTACTGCTCTTAGGTCTGTCACTCCTGAAATCATCCGTAAACCGGATACTGACCCCAAAGCCGTCGGAGTTTTCATGGCTGACAGTGGCGGTGCTTATCGTATCCATTTTTGCAAAGCTGTGGTTGTCTCTCTTTTACAAGAAATTTCAAAAGCTTACCGGATCGGCTACCTTTTCAGCCGCCTCGGCAGACAGCCGCAACGATGTTATCACGACATTTGCCGTTCTGCTGTCCACCGTTATTTATGCCGTCAGCGGCTTTGACATTGACGGATATACGGGAGCGCTTGTCTCTGTATTTATTATTATCTCCGGAATCGGACTTATCCGCGAAACCCTCGACCCTTTACTCGGTCAGCCGCCGGAAAAAGAGCTTGTCGAGGAAATTTACAACCGCACGATGGCGCACAGAGGGGTTATCGGCATTCACGACCTTGTCGTACACAATTACGGACCGGGCAGAATATTTGCGTCGCTTCATGCAGAGGTTCCGGCAAATGCAGACATGCTGGAAAGTCACGACATGATTGACAACATTGAACATGAATTCAAAAATGAAATGGGGCTTGAAATGGTAATACACATTGACCCGGTAATTACCGACGATCCTTATGTTTCACACTTAAAATCGCAAATGATTTCGGTTATAAACAGGATTGACGAACGTCTTACGCTGCATGACTTTCGTGTAGTAAAGGGCCCTACGCATACAAACGTCATATTTGACGTTGTTGTGCCGCGCGACATCGGTTTTGGCGACAAGGAGCTTAAAGAAAAAATTGATGAACTGTTTTCTGAAAAAAACGAAAACTGCAACACGGTAATTACCTTTGACAGAAGCTATATAGATTAATAAATCCCCTGTATGCAAAAAAGCACACAGGGGATTTTATTACTTTTTAAAAATATCACAGACAAAATAATAAAGCGGTACGGTCAGAAATACTATCCACGACGGATGCCAGTTGGAATATACAAGACCGAAAATCATGTAAATCATCGCGGCAAGCACGGGATATGCAAAATGAGCCGCGTTCTTTTTATATACTGCATCAATAAGAGTATAATAAAGCGGGATCGTCATAAAAATAATCCAGCCCGTACTCCATCCTCCGAAGATGTCGCAAAAGCCAAAGATTATATATAAAAGCGCGCACACTACGGGAAACGGAAATTTTTTTAATCCGCGGACAATATCAGGGCATTCTTCATCCTCTTTAGCGTGTGAGAAGATATGATCTTCTTTTCAAATTATTTTTCCCGTCACGAACAAAAACTCCGTCGCCATCTATATGTACATGCGTATCGTCAGCCGCTGAATCGACATGGATACCGTTAAATCCTATATCTACGCTGTCGCCGTTTTTTGCTCTAACATGTATTCCGTGTTTAAATGAAACGCTGTCTGAACGCTTTTGATTGTCAGGATTCTCATCACCCGACAAGCTGCAATTATTTTCTTCCTCATAAGAGTTTTTTCCGTACTGACCGCCAAGCGGCGCACCGTTAATAAGCTCGTCAAGGGTCACCCCGTAAATTTTAGAAAGCATAATCAGATTATCGGTGTCCGGAGACGCCTCGGCACGCTCCCATTTTGAAACAGCCTGACGTGAAACACCTATCCGCTCCGCAAGCTCCTCCTGGGAAAGACCGTTTTTCTTCCGATATTCCAGCAGTCTTTGACCTATCTCGATATTCATGAATTTATCTGCCTTTCGTTTTTGAGTACATTATAACCGCAAGGCGCAGTTTTTACAATATATTCGGCTTTACATACACGCAACCTGCGGTTGCGGCGATGACAAGATATAAAATAAAGCCGCGGCGCAAAAAGCGCCGCGGCATGCAGTTTATATGTAAACTGTAATTATTCAGCCTCGATTGCCTCTGTCGGACAAGCGGACGCACAAGCGCCGCAATCGATACATTCATCGGGATTGATGACGTACTTGTCGTCGCCCTGAGAAATCGCGCCTACGGGACATTCACCCTCACAGGTGCCGCATGCGATGCAGTTATCTGTTATAACGTGTGCCATTAAAATACACCTCCTTATTATTAACATGCTTATAATAACAAAACTAATAGCATATTGCAAGAGTTTTTTTATATCATTTTTAAAAATTTCAAAATTACTTTTCACTGTCGGAAAACCGCTTCAGACTGTGCTGTACTGTCTTTTACCGCAAGCCCTGCGTAGCCCGTCAAAAAACTTCATTTGTACGCATACTCGGTTTTTTACCGACAATTATTCGTCCTCAAGCTCGTGCAGAAGCTCTTGTTCCTCCCTTGACACGGTATTTTTCCCGCCTTTTAACACCTTTATAGCATCCGCATTATAGGTGTTATAAATAACGGCGCCGTCCTTTTGAGTGATTGCCGCACGAACCGTCTGCTTTAGAGTATTTACCTCCGCCACGGTCGCGTTGCCGTCCGGTGTCTTAATAAGCGCGCCTACGCGCGGCAGTCTGCGGTTAAGCTCCTCATATGCCTCCCTGCTCATAGTTTAGACAGCACATAAGCCGCCCGCAGGTTCCCGATATCTTAACGGGATTTAACGACAGTCCCTGTTCCTTTGCCATTTTTATTGATACAGGGTGAAAATCGCCCATAAAGCTGTGACAGCAAAACGGTCTGCCGCACATGCCCAGTCCGCCTTTCATCTTGCATTCGTCACGCACGCCTATCTGCCGCAGTTCAATTCTTGTTTTGAAAACAGTTGCCAGCTCCTTGACAAGCTCTCTGAAGTCAACCCTGCCCTCTGCGGTAAAGTAAAAAAGGATTTTACTCTCGTCAAAGGTATACTCCACCTCCACGACAGTCATATCAAGCTTTAGCTTTTCTATTTTCTTTGTGCAGATATCAAACGCCTTTTCCTCTTTGCGGCGCAGTGCCTGCATCTTTTTGATATCGGCGGAATCCGCAATTCGGATTACCGGCTTGAGCGGCGAAACGACCTCCCGCTCCTCCGCCTCGCGGTTGCCCTGAACGACCTCGCCGCATTCCTTGCCGCGCGCCGTTTCGACAATACACCACTGACCCTCCGAAAGCTCAAGCTTACCCGGATCGAAATAGTACATCTTACCGCCGTTTTTAAATCTGACTCCAACTATATTAATCAATATTTTTTCCTCCGCAAAGAAGTATGACAATACGCGCCGCGGCAAGCGCGGGATTTACATTCGCGTTAATAAGCTCAAGCGTATCCTGACACGTCAGAGCAGCGTCATACAATATATTTAAATCTATTTTATCAAACTGCGCGCTGTTTTTCAATATGCTGTCCCGAAAAACAAGAGTGTCAATATTTGCCCTGCCGACCGTGCGGTATACAGCCGTATCGCGCAGATACATGGTGAGAACGGGAAGAAATTCAAGCAATTCTTCCTTGCTCATCTTCGACATTACCGATGCTGCCGAATACTCGTTTTTTACAGCACAGCAGAGCATAAGCTTTTCACACTTTGCAGCATGTGCGTCAAAGTCAACAGACTCTGCCAGCGTCATAGCAAGACCTACGTTTCCGGACGCGGCATACATTGCCGTTTCAAGACGCATCACGGAAATATCGGGATATATGTTTTTCAGGTACCGCGCGCCCTCCTTCGCCTCCACGTATTCCATATCGTACACACAGCAGCGCGAGATTACAGTAGGCAGCACTCTGCCCCGGCTTTCACTTAAAAGAATAAAAACGGCAAAAGACGGCGGCTGCTCCAAAACGGTCAGAAGTGCGTTCTGACCCGCGTCGTTCATAAGCTGCACTCCGTCTATTATGTAAATCTTACGTTTGCCCTCACTCGGCTTTACAAAAGCGTCTGCACGCATCTGCCTTATCTGTTCAACGGAAATCAGCTTTTTGCCGTCGGGCGGTGAAACAGTGATAACATCCGGATGTGTGCCGCGGCATACTTTCTGTCCGTTTTTACCCACAAGCTGCTGCGCCAGCAGATAAGCCGCAGTCTTTTTGCCTGTGCCGACTGCTCCGCAGAAAAGATATGCGTGCATAGGTCTGTCCGACGAAACAGCGCTTGTCAGCTGCTCCTTCATTCGGTTGTTTGACAAGAGCGCCTCAAACATTTTCGTATTCCCGCTTAACATTTGGCGACACATACAGCGGCGAAATATCAATCACCGCTCGGTCTCCGCACTTACATTCGATATCTGTAACGTCCACCATTGTATGAGTCAGCGCGATTCTGCCAACGGCGCGCGTTCTTTTACCGTTTACCGTAACAGGCAGACGGTTGTCGGAAAAAAGCATTTTAAATACGTTAAAGCCGTATCGCGCAATATCAATTAAGCGATACGTATCATAGCCCTTGCCGACAAGCACGCCGTCACCCGAGCCTGTGCACAGCACTGCAACGCGGGTGTCACGCTTTAGTTTAAACACACCGCCGTAACCGATATTGGAGCCCTTTTTCAGCATGCGTATATCCGCAATTTCCGTTTCAAATCTTCCTACCCGTTTAAGGTCGGCGTCCGTGTTCATGGGCAGTCTGCCCAAGAGGGCAGAGCCGACTCTCACGGCATCAAGATGGTACTTACCGTCGCGCAGAGCGGCGCACGAGTTTGCAATATGCCTTATTCCCGCTTTAATACCGCTGTCCCGCAGCTTTTCGATAACCTCATTGAATTTTTCCAGCTGGATATCAGCTGATTTTGAATTAATATTAAAGGACTCGTAAAAATGAGAAAATATCCCGCGCACGCTGAGTCCCTCCAGCCCGTATACCGCTTTTATTTCCGATATATTTCCGGGCATAAATCCAAACCTGCCGAAGCCGGTATCGATTTTAACATGTACTCTCACAGTCACGCCCTTTTGGGCGGCATAATCCGCAATACGGCGAGCCTGACCGAGAGAATCAACCGCAATTATAAGTCCTGCATCCACAGCCGCCCTGACGGACATATCGTCATGATAGCAGGACAGCAGTAAAATATCAGACCCCTGCCCCGCAAGCGGCAGCGCCTCTTCCAGACGCGACACGGCAAAAAGCGACACGCCGCAGCAGCCGGACAGAAGCTCCATCACCTTTGCTGCGCCCAAACCGTAGCAATCCGACTTCAGAGTGGGTATTACAAGCGCGTGAGTATGACGGGCAAGCTCATTATAGTTATGAATTATATCGTTTGTATTTATTACAAACCTTGTCATTTCGCGCCTCTGTTTTTCAGCTTGAATTTTATCATATTGAGATGTCGGTAATTCTTTTCCGCAAATTTGAGAAACCTATTGAGCAGCGGACGGTAGACGATACTCATTTCACCCACAAACTCGGTAAACTCGCCGTTAAAGCCCTTTTTAAAGCGGTATAGCCCGTAGAGCGGGTTGTCCTCGCTGATATCGCCCGAAACTCCGCGGAAATCGTAAATATCCGCGCCGACCTCAACCGCCCATTTTATCATCTCGAACTGAAGAAGATAATTGGGCATGACATTGCGGTAGGAATCACTTGACGCACCGTACAGATACCAAACCTTGTTGCCGTACCAAATCGCAATGGTGCCCGCTATCGGCTTTCCGTCAAGATACGCCATATACAGACGCGCGTGCTCGCCCATCGCATCGAGCAGACGACGGAAGTACGCCGCGTTTCTGATGACGAAATTGTCGCGTATACCCGTTTCCAGCATGATTTTATAAAAGTCGTCCACATGGGACTTGTCCTCGATTTTTACCGTAACGCCCTTTTTAACCGCAACGCGGATATTATACCGGGTTTTCTGATGAAAGGACGCCAAAAGCTCCTCGTCGTTTCTGCCGTTAAGATAAAGCCTGAAAACATATCTCGGCTGAACGCCCTCGAAATTTTTAGACTGGTCGGGCAGAGTAAAGTTGAGCTCACGGCAAATTTTCACAAACTCGCCGTCGCTGCTTTTAACGTCGGGATCGATTTTAAGTATATACGCGCCGTATTTTTTTGCAAGAGCGTTCACGCCGTCCATAAGCGCGCGCATAACCGACATATCGTGTATATCGCAGACGGGACCGCGCGGACTGTACATCATATTTGCGCGAAAGAGCGGCACGCGGCGCACCAGGACGCCCATACTGCCCGTAATCTCGCCGTTTTCCCCGCGAACGATAACTGCCTCAAACTTCCAGTCGGTTTTGATTTTTGCCCACATGACAGACTGGGCAAAATGACCCTTGTCACAGCTTTTGACAAAGCGCTCATATTCTTCAACCTGAGATTTATTGTTTAAATCCAGATACTCCAATGCCATTCTCCTCTCAGAAAACTCTTCTAAGTTAATATTATAACCAAAAAACACACGTTTGTAAATAAAGTATTTGATTTTCCGTCAAAATAGTGTATACTATATCTATAAAATATTTGAAAGGATGTATCGGAAATGGTAACAAAGGATTCCGTAATAGGCGATATTCTCGACAAATACCCCGAGACCGCGCAGTTCTTTCTTGAGATAGGAATGCACTGTCTGGGCTGTCCCTCTGCAAGAGGAGAGACAATCGAACAGGCCTGCGCCGTTCACGGTGAAGATTGCGACGCGCTGATTGAGCGCATAAACGAAGCGATTGCGTAACGCATAGGCATCAGACGGCGTGCGGGTTTTACTATCCGCATGCCGTAATTTTTTTCAAAGGAAGGTATCATGCCCAACATCATTCTTTTTGACCTTGACGACACAATACTGGACTTTCACAAGTCGGAAAAAGCAGCGATTACAGAGACGATGTCACAGCTGGGCGCGCCCGTATCGGAGCAGAATATTGCTCTGTACAGCAAAATCAACGACAGCATGTGGAAGAAATTAGAGCGCGGAGAGCTGACCCGCGCACAGGTGCTTTTAAACAGGTTTGAGGAGTTTTTCGGCGCCGTAGGCATCGAATGCAGCCCGTTATCGGCAAAAAAGCTGTACGAACACTATCTGTCCGAGCAGTGCTTTTTCATAGACGGCGCACAGGAAATTTTAAAGCGGCTGTATTTAGAATACGAGCTGTACATAATTTCAAACGGCACGGCACATGTTCAGGACGGCAGAATTGCAGCGGCGGGAATTGCAAAATACTTTAAAGATATTTTCATTTCGGATAAAATAGGCGTGAACAAGCCCTCAAGGGAGTTTTTTGAGTACTGTGAAAAACAGATTCCGGACTTTGACAAAAGGCGTGCTCTGATTGTGGGCGACAGTCCGTCATCCGATATTTTAGGCGGCATTAACGCGGGCATTGCGACCTGCCGCTTCAATCCGCATAAAAAGCCGAATCCCGAAGATATACAGCCGGACTATGAGATTAATTCTCTGTCTCAGCTGCCCGCGGTGCTGGACAATTTTTTCGGCAAGGCTGACAAACAGACAGGAAACTAAGCGGTGAGCAAATGGTAAATATTTATTACGGCCGCGCGGGCACAGGCAAAACGCACGCGCTTGAAAACGAGGCGCGCCGCCTTTTAAAAGAGGGTATGCGCGTCTTTTTCGTTGTGCCCGAACAGCTCACGATATCGCGCGAATACTCTTTTAACGAAACAGAATTACAAGGGGTACAGGTGCAAAGCTTCAGCCGTCTATCCAACACCGTTTTCCGCCTGCTGGGAGGCACGGCGAAAAAGCTGCCTGACAGCGCGATGAATACTGCCGCACTGTACAGAGCGGTAAAGGAAGTATATCAGAGCCTATCCTTCTATAAAAGCACGGCGTTAAGCCACGGGTTTATTTCAAAGCTGTCGTCCGCCTTTGCAGAGTTTGACACCTGCCGCATCAGTCTTGAAAGCATAGAGGCAATACCGCAGGACAGCATACCGCCGTCCACGCTCTTGAAATACCGCGATATGTTTTTGATTTACAGACGCTTCAAGCAGCTGTGGGAGGGCGAGTACAAAGCGCCGGAGACGACATAACGCTTGCCGCAGCCATGCTGGAAAACAACGACATTTTTAATGACGCCGTATTTATGTTTGACGGCTTTTACGGCTTTACCGCGCAGCAGCTGGAACTTATCTCTCAGCTGATGTCACAGGCATCGGGCTGTTTCTTTGCGTTTACAACCGACCTTGAAAGCGAGCTGTTCCAAACCGTCTCCAAAGAGGTACGCCGCATTGAGGCAATGTGCAAAAGGCAGGATATTCCGTGCACGCATATAAAGACAGACGGCGTTCAAAGGCGGCTGACTGCGCCGGCGCTGCGCTTTATTGAAAGCAGTGCCGCTCAAGCTCCGACACTCACCCACCCGAATGAAAAATACGCAAACGACCCCGGTCTTACGGTTTATTGCGCAAAAAATTCAGGCGAGGAGCTTAACTTTATTGCATGCAAAATAAAAAACGACGTATTAAACGGCAAATACCGTTACCGCGACATTGCGGTGCTCTCGCCCGACAGCGAAAGCCTCAGCCCGCTCGCCGCCGCCGTTTTTGCAAAGCACGGCGTGCCCGCCTTTACCGATATCAAAAAAAGTCTCTTGTCAATGCCGCTGACCGCAATGGTGCTGAGCGCCGCGGAGGCGGCATGCGACGGTTTGAATTACGAAAATGTTTTTTCATTTCTCAAAACAGGGCTTGCAGGGCTTTCCTTTGACGACATAAGCATACTCGAAAACTACGTGCGTATGTGGAAAATAAAGGGCGGCGGCTGGCTGCGTGAGAAATGGACGCAAAGCCCGTCCGGCATTTCGTCCGGCATCCGCGACTGCGCCGATAACGACAGTCGGCTGTTACATATAAACGAGCTTAAAAACAAAGCGACAGCTCCGCTCATTCGATTTTCGGAAAATATAAAAAAAGCACACGGATGCGAGGACATGCTGCGTGCGGTATGCGGGCTTTTTGATGATTTGAACGTATCAGACGCACTGTTGTCCCGCGCACGGTATTTTGAGAGCACGGGGGAACTGCATTTAAGCGACGAGTACACACGTATATACGAAATATTCATTCAAATGCTGGACAGCATAAACGAAATTTTCGGCAACATGAAAATATCTCCCGATGAATTTTACGATATACTCAGCGTCTGTGCCGGCAGCGTCACTGTCTCGTCCCGCCCTGCATGTACCGACGAAATTATTTTTTCGGGGCTGGGCAGAGTGCGCACAGAGAATGTAAAGTGCATATATATCTGCCGTATGAATGACGGGTTTATACCCAAAACTCCTTCCGACAACGACCTTATCACCGACGCGGACAAGCGTCTTTTTGCAAAATACGGCATAACCACGTCTATGGATTTTTTACAGAGCGCCGCGCGTGAAAAATTCGACTTTTACAGTGCGCTTACTTCAGCCTCAAAAGAGCTTGTACTATCATATTCCACCTTTGAAATAACAGGCGAGGAGCTTTTAAAATCGGAATTTCTGGAAAGCATTCAGCGGCTGACGGGCACAGAGGAACTGATTTATGAAAAACTGCCGCCCGAATTTCACCTTGTCAGCATCGCGGGGGCATCCGATCTTGCCGCAAGGCTTAAAAACCCGCGTCTTACAAAAGAGGTGTACAAGGCGGGGGGGATTGCGCAAATTCAAAAAACGGAAAACGACAGGCTGAGCGACGACATCGTATACGGACTCTACTCTAAAAATCTTCGGCTCAGCTTTTCGGGCATTGA